>ERZ1645192.44-NODE-44-length-69508-cov-11.721078_pt1 | contig 69508 bp, 54 predicted proteins | sample MGYA00575354_ERZ1645192 | MGnify/ENA primary metagenome ERZ1645192 (study PRJEB40844, sample SAMN11349763) | freshwater sediment metagenome | isolation source: river sediment | host: Sediment | place: India: Faizupur Khadar , New Delhi | collected 2017-02-21 ... | reverse complement strand
AGCCGATCGAGCCCTTGGTGTTGGCGACGTTGTTGGCGACGCCTTCATTGCCCTTCGCGCCGATGCCGACCGGCCATTCGACCGCCGGACCTTCGCCGACCTTGCTCTTCCAGTCAGCGCTGATCTTGGCCAGGTAGTTGGTGAAGTTGAAGGTCGTGCCCGAGCCGTCCGAACGGCGGACGACGGCGATCGGCTGGGCCGGCAGCTTGACGCCGGGGTTCAGCTTGGCGATCGCGGCGTCGTCCCAGGTCTTGACGGAGCCGAGGAAGATGTTGGCGAGGGTCGGGCCGTCGAGAACGATCTGGCCGCTCTTCAGGCCTTCGGCGTTGATGACCGGCACGATGCCGCCCATGACCATCGGCCATTGCGACAGGCCGGACTCTTCGAGCTCCTTGCCCTTCAGCGGCGCGTCGGTGGCGCCGAAGGTGACGGTGCGGGCCTTGATCTGCTTGACGCCGCCGCCGGACCCGATCGACTGGTAGTTGATGCCGTTGCCGGTTTCCTTCTTATAGGAATCGGCCCATTTGGCGTAGACGGGATAGGGGAAGGTGGCGCCAGCGCCGGAAATGTCAGCGGCGGCGGCGGGAGCGGCAAGACCCATCGCGAAAGCGGCGACGGCGGTCATGCGCAGGAAGGACATCGATTTCATCTGGGCCTCTTCGGCTCGTGGAACACGGCGGCCTCGCAGGACCGCGCGATCGGCTGCAATTCACCGACGCCGGACTTCTACGAAACTTACATGACGCCCAGATGACAGGTTAAGATGTTGAAAAAATTACGCTATTCCTTCATGGACAGCGTCATTGCGAAAGTAGAGCCCTCGCCGAGGGCGGAGTCAATATGCAGTCGGCCGCGATGGCGCGCGACGATGTGCTTGACGAGCGCGAGGCCGAGGCCGGTGCCGCCCTTGGCCCGGCTCTGGCCGGCGTCGACGCGGTAGAAGCGTTCCGTCAGGCGCGGCAGGTGCTCGCGGGCGATGCCCGGACCATGGTCGCGCACCTTCAGCACGGCGCGCTTGTCCTGCACGGCCAGCGCTATCTCGACCGGCTTTTCCGAGCCGTCATCGGACGCGCCGTATTTGATGGCGTTCTCGACCAGATTCTCGACGGCGCGGACGAGTTCGTCGCGGTCGCCGGTCACGGTCAGGGATTCCGGAGCGTCAAGCGAGAGGCGAATGTGATTGTCGACGGCGACGGCGGCGAGCGATTCCTTCACCTGCCGCACGACGCCGGCAAGGTCGACGGCCGTCTGCGGCGCGAGATGCTCTTTCTGTTCGATGCCCGACAGCGACAACAGGTCGTCGATCAGCCGCTTCATGCGCCGCGCCTGTTCGCCCATGATGCCGAGGAAGCGCTCGCGCGCCTTCTCGTCGTTGCGGGCGGCGCCCTGCAACGTCTCGACAAAGCCGAGCAGCGAGGCGAGCGGCGTGCGCAATTCATGGCTGGCGTTGGCGATGAAGTCGACGCGCATGCGCTCGGTGCGGCGGATCTCCGTCTGATCGCGCAAGGACATTCCGACCGTGCGGCCGACCCCCGTGACGTCGAGCGGCGCGACATAGACCTCATGGTAATGGGTGAAGGGCCGTCGTTCGCTCCAGATCACGATTTCGGGTGCGCCGCCCTTCTGGACGCGGGCAATGGCGTCGAGCACGTCGGGCGCGCGCAGGCTGATGGCCAGCGGCTGTTCCAGCCGCGCCGCCGGGAACAGCTTTCGCCACGAGCCGTTGGCGGCGAGAATGCGCGTCTCGTCGTCGAGGATCGCGGCGGGATCGCGGAGGATTTCGAGCAGGGCGGCGGCGGATTCGAGATTGGCCTGCGGCAGAGCTTTCATGATGCGAGACGCACCTTCAGGAAACCGGCGATGTCGGCGATCGCCGCATTCGCGCCGGGGACGAGGCCGCCGAGCTCGATAAAGCCATGGATCTGGCCTTCGCACTCCAATTGCGTGACGGCGACTCCGGCCTGCGCCAGCGCGCGGGCGTAAGCGCGGCCTTCGTCGCGCAGGACATCGTATTCGGCGGTGACGATCAGGGCGGGCGGCAGTCCGGCATGGCCGGCCGCGCGCAGGGGCGAGGCGCGCCAGTCGCTCGCCTGCGCCGGGTCGGTGAAATAATGGCCGTTGAACCAGACGAGGGCCTCGGTGGTCAGCGGCGGCACGCGCGCATTGTCGGCGCGCGAGCCGGGCGCGGCGGGATCGAGGGCGCAATCCACCGCCGGGTAGATCAGGACCTGACAGAGCGGCGCCGGCCCGCCGGCGTCGCGCAGCGCCAGGCAGGCGACCGCGCTGAGATTGCCGCCGGCGCTGTCGCCGCCGATGGCCAGACGCCGCGCGTCGAGGCCGAGCTCGGCGGCGTTGTGCGCGATCCAGCCGAAAGCCGCCAGCACGTCGTTGACGCCTGCGGGGAAGGGGCGCTCGGGCGCCAGCGCATAATCGACGGCGACGACCTGCCATCCGGCGGCGGCGGCGATGGCGCGGCAGACGTGATCATGCGAATCAAGATCGCCGATGGTCCAGCCGCCGCCATGCAGGTAGACGAGCGCCGGCTGCGGCCCGGTCGCCGGCGTCGGGCGATACAGGCGAAGGCCGATCGGCCCGCCCGGTCCGGGGCAGGCAAAGTCGCGAATTTCGGCCATTTCGGCGCGCGGGCCGCCGAATTTGTCGCTTTTCAGCCGATACATGGCGCGCGCCTGCTCGACGGTCAGCGTGTCGAGCGGCGGCGGGTTAGCCTTGCGCAGGATGTCGAAATAGGCGTCGATTCCGGGGGCAAAGCGCATGCGGTTCTCCTCGTCTGCCGCAATAATGCCTATCCATCAGGCGAAATTGGTCAAGGCGCAGAAAGGGCGGAACGATTCTAAATTGCCTTTATGCGTTGCGCCTTCTGGCCCCGGTCATGCATAAGCGGGGTGCTCCGGCCAAGCGAAATGGGAATGAAGCGGGAATTGGACCTGTGACGAAATTGCTGAGCGACGAGGAATGGCGCGCCCGATTGCTGGCGGAAGCGGCGCGCGCGCGCGGCGCGGCCGAGGCTGAAACGGCTCGCCCGCGTTCCATCTGCGGTTTCCACGAGGTCAAGGACCGCCTGCAGAAGGCCGGGCTGCGGCCGACGCGCCAGCGCATGGCGCTCGGCTGGCTGCTGTTCGGCAAGGGCGACCGGCACACAACCGCCGAGGAGCTGTATCAGGAGGCGGCCAAGACCCGCGCCAATATATCCCTCGCCACCGTCTACAATACGCTGAAGCAATTCAGCGAAGCCGGTCTCGTGCGCGAGATCGCGCTCTACGGCTCGCGGCTGTGGTACGACACCAAGACCGGGCCGCATCAGCATTTCTATGTCGAGGGCGAGGAGCATCTGCTCGACATTCCGACCGATGACCTCAACCTCGCGGGCGCAATCAGTGCGCCCGAGGGCATGGAAATCGTCTCCGTCGACGTGATCGTCCGGGTGCGGCCGAAGCGCAATTCCTGATTTTTCAGGGTCTCCATGACAAAACCGCACGCCCTGGGGCATGCGGCTTTTTTTTAGCGGCGAGGGCCTCTTGGCCCGCTCTCACGCGCGGGGGAGGGCGGAAATCGCCGCTTCATCGACGCCCGCCATGCAATGGCCGCCGGCCTTGACCAGCGGCTGACGGATCAACGCCGGATCGAGGATCATCATCGTCAGGGCGGCCTGCGGGTTGACGCGTTCAAGGTCGATTTCGCCGGAGACGACGCGCGGGCTGAGGGAGTCGAACCAGTCGCGCACCGGCGTCGAGCCGAAATAGGGACGCAACAGCGCGGCGCTCCAGGCTTCCGTCAGCAGGTTGCGGGTTTCGACGTCGTGGCCAGCGGCCTCCAGCAGCGCCTTCTGGCGCAAAGACTGGGGGCAACCAGGCCGTTCGTAAATGACAACCTTGGACATTGGCGTGGTCTCCGTCGGAAATGGGTGCGTCTATCATGCAAGGCGCAGACCACATTATTGCGACGCAGCATAGCCATGTTTACCGATGCTTTACTTTTTTCGGAGCAAGGATCGGGCGGTATGCCTAAAAATTGAGCACATTGCTCAATTTTGTCCTTACGCCACGGTTTTGAGCACGTCGCCGATGATGGCGGCGATGCGGAGGATCTGCTCCTTCTCGACGATCAGCGGCGGCGACAGGGCGATAATGTCGCCGGTGACGCGCACCAGCAGCCCCGCCTCGAAACATTTGACGAAAACCTCGTAGGCGCGCGCGCCGGGGGCGTCGGGCCGCGGCTGCAATTCAATGCCGGCGACAAGGCCGATGGAGCGGATGTCGATGACATGGCGCGAGTCGCGCAGCGCGTGCAGGGCGTCGGCCCAATCCTCTTCCAGGTCGCGGGCGCGCGTCAGCAGCCCTTCGTCGCGATAGATGTCGAGCGTCGCCAGTCCGGCGGCGCAGGCGAGCGGATGGCCGGAATAGGTGTAGCCATGGGCAAATTCGATCAGGTTTTCCGGCCCCTGCATGAGGGCGTCGTGGATGGCGCGGCGGACGAAGACGGCTCCCATCGGCACGGCGCCATTGGTGATGCCTTTTGCCGTCGTGACCATGTCGGGCGCAACGCCGAAGCGGTCGACGCCGAAGGGTGCGCCGAGGCGGCCGAAGCCGGTGATGACCTCGTCGAAGATGAGCAGGATGCCGTGGCGGTCGCAGATGTCGCGCAGGCGCTGCAGATAGCCCTGCGGCGGAATGAGCACGCCGGTGGAACCCGCCATCGGCTCGACGATGACGGCGGCGATGGTCGAGGCGTCGTGCAGCGCGACGATGCGTTCGAGATCGTCGGCGAGTTCCGCGCCATGCTCCGGCTCGCCGCGCGTAAAGGCGTTGCGGGCGAGGTCGTGCGTATGGCGCAGGTGGTCGACGCCCGGCAGCATGACGCCGAAAGCCTTGCGGTTGCCGGCGATGCCGCCGACCGACATGCCGCCGAAGCCGACGCCGTGATAGCCGCGCTCGCGGCCGATGAGGCGGGTGCGCGTCGCCTCGCCACGGGCGCGATGATAGGCGAGGGCGATCTTCAACGCGGTGTCGACCGATTCAGAGCCGGAATTGGTGAAGAAGATGCGGTCATGCGTCGGCATCAGCTCGCCGAGGCGGCGGGCGAATTCAAAGGCGATGGGGTGGCCCATCTGGAAAGTCGGGGCGAAGTCGAGTTCGCCCGCTTGCTTGCGGATGGCCTCGACGATCGGCGCGCGGCAATGGCCGGCGTTGACGCACCACAGGCCGGATGTGGCGTCGAGCACCTGCCTGCCATCGGCGGCGGCATAATGCATGCCCGAGGCCGAGACGAGCAGGCGCGGATGGCCCTTGAACTGCCGGTTAGCCGTGAACGGCATCCAGAATTGCGACAGGTCGAGGTCGTTGCGGAGGGTCATGGCGCGCATCCCGTAGCGAAACGACGCGAGTGTCGCGGCAAAGCGGGCGCGCGGCAAGCGCGCAAACGCCTCCCCCAGCGCGGCGCGCCGGACCGCAAAACCAAAGGCCCCGTCGCGCAGAGGCGAACGGGGCCAAAATGCTTCGTCAAAAGCGAAGCGGTCTGGTTAGATCATCAGATCCAAATCGAGATCATTCCGACAGGCTCGTCAAGCGAACGCGCCGATCTGTCTCGCGCGATGTTGAATTTTTGAAAAGACGCGGGCGCTTTGGCAGTGCCTCACCGCTTTTGACCCGCGCCGTGGTCGCGCTCAAGGCGGGACCGGGACGAACAATTGGGTGGCGTCATTCATCCTCCACCGTAATTTGTCTGCCGAAGCGGGGCTTCAGCGCCGGGACTGCGTCGCTCTCGGCCATATGACCGGGCGAAACTCCCTCGGCCGGCCCGGAGCTGACGCATCCGGTTTGCCAAGAGGCAGTATGGAAATGCTCGCTCCGAATGGCGAAAACGTCAAGCGAAAAAAGCGTCCAGAGCATTGAAAAATAAAGCGCTTTGGGCGCTTTTTCAAGCTTTTTCCCTAACGCCAATACCGCCGTCCATGCCTGGGCGGCGGCGGGTTTTTCGCATTGCTCCGGTTCGCTACGAGGCGATGCGAACCAGTTGCGGCCGCGGCGCGGCCTCGCGGCCTTCGGCGGCGAGAATGTCCAGCATGACCCGCGACCAGGCCCTGTCAACATTCTCCTGCGCCCATTCGAGCAGGGCGCAGAATTTGAGATAGCGCCCGCGCGCCAGGATTTCGCCGAAATAGCGATCGTCGTCCCATTTGGCGCGCAGGGCGGCCAGACGCTTCTGCGTCACGCGCAGCCGCTCACGCAGCGCCGGCGCTCCGGCGGCATAATGCTGCCCGCAGACGAAATCGCCGAATTCTTCGTGAGAGGCGCCGACGTCAGAATTGGGGCAGCCGGGAACACAACAGGTATTGAAAAGGGACATGACGCAACTCGCTTTCAAACCTGAGGCTAGCGCAAATTCCTTGATGAGTTGTTTGCGTCAGGCGGCCAGATCGATGGCCTGACGCTGCGTTTCGGCCGCCGTCCCGCGCAAGGCGAGCAGCATGCGCGCCTTTTCGATGCTCCGGTTGGTCGCCTGCCGCAATATCGGACACATCCGCATAGCCTCCTCAGGCCCCTTGCCGGCGAGACTCGCCGCCTCGCCGCAGAGGCGGGCCGAGTCTGTAAAGCCGAGCGTTTCCATGGCGGCGCGGATCGTCATCAGCTTGCGGACAATGGCCGCCGGCGGCGCGGTGAACAGCGCGTCCTCCATCGCCTCGACATGGGCGCGCCAGTCGGCGGCGAAATCGCGGATCGTCTCTTCCATTTCGTCGAGGCCGAGGTGATTGGCGAGGCTCTGGAAGCGGACGCCGTCAATGCTGACGTCGGTTTCCGACGACGCTCCGGCGCGCGCAAGCATGGCGGCGTCGTGGGCGTCGCCAACGGCCCGCGCCAGTTTGGCGAAGAGTTCGCCGACATCGACGGGCTTTGAAACCATGTCGTTCATGCCCGCCTCGATGCAGGCGCGGCGGTCGGATTCGAAAATATTGGCCGTCATCGCCAGAATCGGCAGATGCGCATAGGCGCCGCCAAGCGCGCGGATGCGGCGCGTCGCCTCGAGCCCGTCCATGCAGGGCATCTGCATGTCCATCAGCACGGCGTCGAACGTCCCCGCGACAACGGTCGCCACCGCTTCCTGGCCATCGGCGGCGAAGGCGACGCTGTGCCCGTGCGCTTCGAGAATGCGGCCGATGACGAGTTGATTGACGACGATATCCTCGGCGACCAGCAGGCGGAGCGGCGGCAAAGGCGCGGCCTGCGCTGCCGGTTTCACGTCTGCGGCCGGCGCAGGCCGCGCCTCGGCGACGGGAAGCGCCGCCTCGAACCAGAACAGGCTGCCTTCGCCCTCCCGGCTGTCGACGTCGATGTCGCCGCCCATGGCCTCGACAATCTTCTTCGAGATCGCAAGGCCAAGTCCTGTGCCGCCGAAGCGGCGGTTGATGGAGGCGTCGATCTGCGAGAATTCCCGAAACAGCTTGCCGCGCGCATGATCGGAAATGCCGATGCCAGTGTCGCGCACCTCGAAGCGCAGCCGCCCTTGCGACGTCGCGCCGATCCTCAGCGAGACCGAGCCCATTTCGGTGAATTTGACGGCGTTGGCGAGCAGGTTGAGCAGCACCTGGCGCAGCCGCTTCTCGTCGCCGCTGACCCAGCGCGGCGCATCGCCGGCGATGTCGCAGGATACGGGCAAGCCCTTGGACTTGGCCGCGACCGCAACGACGCTGACCGCGCCATGCGCCAGCTTGTGCAGATCGAAAGGCGCGTCGTCGAGCGCGACGGTGCTGGATTCGAACTTCGAAAAATCGAGAATGTCGTTGATGACGCTGAGCAGGGCGTCGCCGCAATTGGCGATCGTGCCGACATATTCTTCCTGCGTCGGCGACAATTCGGTCTGGCGCAGCAGCGCCGCCATGCCGAGAACGCCATTGAGCGGCGTGCGGATTTCGTGGCTCATCGTCGCAAGGAAGATCGACTTCGCCCGCGCCGCCGCCTCCGCCGCCTCCTTGGCGCGCGCCAGTTCGGTGATGTCGGTGTAGGACTGGACGATGTAATTCGACGGCAGCACCTCGGTGCGCACTTCCAGCACTGTCCCGTTCGGCCTGCGGCGGACATAGGAACGCGGCAGCGCGCCTTTGCCCGTCAGAAAATACTGCCTGATTTCTTCCGGCAGCAATTCGCCGTTCTCGCCGAACTCGCCGTTCTTCCACTGCACGGCGAAAATGTCTTTCACATTGGCGGGCAGCTTGAATTGTGTTTCGTCGATGCCGGAATATTCGACGCCGCGCTGGTTGAACATCAACACCTGGCCCTGCGGATTGACCATGGCGATGCCCTGGTTCATGTGCGCCAGCGTGAATTCCAGAACTTCCGACTTTTCGGCGTAGCGCGCTTCCGTCAGCTCGACGCGGGCGCGATAGCGCTGCTCGGTGGCCGCCAGGCGTCGGCGCGCCTGGTTCGTCGCCAGGCTCTGGGCGAAAATGATCGTCAGGGCGGCCGCGGCGCAGGCGCCGACGGCGTCCATCGCCAGATAGGATGGAATGTTGTCGGCAAACTGATCGTTGATCAGGTTCCACCCGGCCAGAAAGACGGCGACGGCGACGGCCGGCAGCAAGATCTTCGAAGCCGTGTCCGCAGAAAAAAGCTTGCTTGAATTTGTCTCAGCCACGGATCACCTCGCGGATTTTGCGGAATGATGCGCCCAAGACTCTTAAACTTGGTAAAATGCGATCTATTTCACGACGCCTTGGCCATATAGGTCGGGCCGGGCCCCAACAGGGCTTCGCACTCCTGGGCCGAGGCGATCCAATAGGGGTGCCGCGTTTCGATGCGCTCGCGATCGTTGTCATAATCGACGAGGAGCAGGCTGATCGGCTTGCTCAGCAGCGGATATTGGCGCGGCGGGCAGACGACTTTGGCGAAAAAGCCCCGACGATAAAACGCCTGATGCTCCGAGCGCACCGTCATCGTCACATAGTTTCCGCCAAAATAGCGGGCCGCCACATTGGCAAGGCGCAAGGTCAAATACGGCAATTCCGGGTGATGGCGGGCGATGTCGTAGTCCGCGACGAAGCGGTTAGGGTCAATGATGACCTTGTTGTTGTCGAGCAGCGGCTGAAGCGCGTCGGAGAAGGATTCCATAGCCGGCGAATACGGCTGTCGCCGGGAAATGATGTGCAGCCGCAGGGCGCTTGCCAGCCTGCCGTCGATGTAAACACCGAAATTATGCGCGTTCGCCAACGAGTCGAAGGCATCTTCAAGACGTTCCGACGGCGAGGCCGAAATGGCCCCTTCCTTCAGATAGGCTTTGTAGCGCAGGCGAATGATCTTATCGAGCTCGTCCGCCGTGTCCGCGCGTCGATACTCTATTCTTCGCAGAAGGTTCGTCGCCTGTTCGGCAAAAGAATTTTTTTGAATTTCATTAGACATTGCTGATGCTCTTTCGCTTCGATTGTGCATATGCGAAGCAGCAACGGCAATACCGCATTCTTTTCGATGTTGCGGATTTCAATAGGCAAAAAAGAAACGGGCGGGGAGAGCCCCGCCCGTTTGGGATGTTTGCTTCAGTGCGAGAAAAGCACCGGCACGGTCATGTGGCGCAGCATGAAGCGGGTGCCGCTGCCGCGGGCCAGGCGCGGGAAGCCGTAGTTGCCGAAGGCGCCGAGCGCCAGCAGGTCGGCGCTGTGGTCGGCGGCGCGGTTGAGCAGCGTGTCCATCAGCTTAACCTCGCCCGACACCATGGTCGACACCTCGGCCTTGACGCCGTGGGTGGCCAGATGCGTCGCGGTCTCGTTGGCCGACACCTTGTCGTGGGCGATTTCCTTCGCCGGGCCGATGGAGACGACAAGCGCGTGTGCGTCCTTGCGGATCAGCGGAATGACGTCGTTCAGCGCGCGCGCGGCCTGGGCCGAATCGTTCCAGGCGATCAGCGGACGGTTGCCGAGCTCGGCGTAATGGCCGGCGTAGGGGACGACCAGAACCGGACGGCCCGATTCGACGATGATCTGTTCGAGCATGTCGGCGGGCGTGATGCGCTGGCCGGTCTCTTCGTCCTGGCCGAGAATGACCATGTCGAAATGACGCGACAATTCGGTCATGTGCTGCAGAATTTCCTGCTCGCCGCCACGGTTCAGATCGAGGAATTCGGCCTTGCCGTGACCGCCGGCGGCGGCTTCGAACGCCGACTGCGCCTCTGCGGCGGCCTTGATATAGTCTTCGTTGGGCCACACGGCGACGAGACCGACGCGATAGGCGGTCGAGCGCTGCGCGAACACGCCGACGAGGCGCGCGTCGTCGCGCTTGGCGAGATCGACGGCGATCTTCAGACGCTCCGCCGTGCGTTCGCTGGAATCGAGGTGAACCAGAATATTGCGAAAGCCCATGTTGCCCTCTTGTTTTTGTTTCCTACCGGCCGTCAAGCTATGCTGAGGCGCGCCGTTCGTCCATAGAGCCCGCGCATTTTGGCGGGCGACTCAGAAAATCGCGCCTTCCCTGCCGGGTTGGCCCCGATTAACACCTAAATTTGCAACATTTCATTGATTTGGGTCGAACCACGATCGCCCTTGCCAGCCGAGGGCCAAAATCCGATAACACGCGCCTGTCATTCTAGAAGGAAAAAGGCCATGCCCGCATATCGCTCCCGCACCTCCACGCACGGCCGCAACATGGCTGGCGCGCGCGGCCTGTGGCGCGCGACCGGCATGAAGGACGGCGATTTCGGCAAGCCGATCATCGCCGTGGTCAATTCCTTCACGCAGTTCGTTCCTGGCCACGTCCACCTCAAGGATCTCGGCCAGATGGTCGCGCGCGAGATCGAGAAGGCCGGCGGCGTCGCCAAGGAATTCAACACGATCGCCGTCGACGACGGCATCGCCATGGGTCACGACGGCATGCTCTACAGCCTGCCGTCGCGCGAGATCATCGCCGACTCGGTCGAATATATGGTCAACGCCCATTGCGCCGACGCCATGGTCTGCATCTCCAATTGCGACAAGATCACCCCCGGCATGCTGATGGCCGCCCTGCGCCTCAACATCCCGGTCGTGTTCGTCTCGGGCGGGCCGATGGAGGCCGGCAAGGTGACGATGCGCGGCGCGGTGAAGAAGGTCGACCTGATCGACGCGATGATCGCCGCCGCCGATGACGCCGTCACCGACGCCGAGGTGCAGGCGATGGAGCGTTCGGCCTGCCCGACCTGCGGTTCGTGCTCGGGCATGTTCACCGCCAATTCGATGAACTGCCTGACCGAGGCGCTCGGCCTGTCGCTGCCCGGCAACGGCACGATCGTCGCCACCCACGCCGACCGCAAGGAGCTGTTCCTTGAGGCCGGCCGCCTCGTGGTCGAGCTGTGCCGCCGCTATTACGAGCAGGACGACGAAAGCGCGCTGCCGCGCTCGATCGCCAATTTCGCGGCGTTCGAAAACGCCATGACGCTCGACATTTCCATGGGCGGCTCAACCAACACCGTGCTGCATCTTCTGGCGGCGGCGAACGAGGGCGAGATCGATTTCACAATGGACGACATCGACCGGCTGTCGCGCAAGGCGCCGGTTCTGTGCAAGGTCGCGCCCGCCGTCGCCAACGTCCATGTCGAGGACGTGCACCGCGCCGGCGGCATCATGGGCATTCTGGGCGAACTCGACCGCGCCGGCCTGATCAACCGCACCTGCAAGACCGTGCATGCGGCGACTTTGGGCGACGCGCTCGACCGCTGGGACATCAAGCGCACCAACAGCCCGTCGGTGCAGGAATTCTTTCAGGCCGCGCCCGGCGGCGTGCCGACGCAGGTGGCGTTCAGCCAGGCCAGCCGCTACGAATCCCTCGATCAGGACCGCAACGGCGGCGTCATCCGCGACATGGAGCACGCCTTCTCGAAGGACGGCGGCCTTGCCGTGCTGACCGGCAATATCGCCTTGGACGGCTGCATCGTGAAGACGGCTGGCGTCGACGATTCGATCCTGAAGTTCTCCGGTCCGGCCCGCGTGTTCGAGAGCCAGGATGCGGCGGTCGCCGCCATTCTCGCCAACAAGATCAAGGCCGGCGACGTCGTCGTCATCATCTATGAAGGCCCGCGCGGCGGCCCCGGCATGCAGGAAATGCTCTATCCGACGAGCTATCTGAAGTCGAAGGGCCTCGGCAAGGCTTGCGCGCTGATCACCGACGGCCGCTTCTCCGGCGGCACGTCGGGCCTGTCGATCGGCCATTGCTCGCCGGAAGCGGCGGAAGGCGGCACGATCGGCCTGGTGCAGGAGGGCGACCGCGTCGAGATCGACATTCCCAACCGCACGATCAACCTTGCCGTCTCCGAGGCGGAGCTGGCCAGCCGCCGCGCGGCCATGGTCGCCAAGGGCGAGGGCGCCTGGAAGCCGGCCCCGCGCCAGCGCAAGGTGACCAAGGCGCTCAAGGCCTATGCCGCCTTCGCCACCAGCGCCGCCCGCGGCGCGGTGCGCGAGATCAAGTAAGGCGCAGGAGGCGCTAAAGTTGCAGCGGTCGCCGCCCCTCACGGAGCGGCGGCCGTTTTTGCTCAGGCCGGGTCAAGCGGCCTTCCCACATGGCGCGGCATGGTGTTTGATCGCGCCGGACAAATTCCAAGACAAGAAAAGGCGGAAAGCATGTATCCCAAGGTGCAGCTCTATATTAACGGCGTCTGGCGCGAGGGTTCGGAAGGCAAGTCCGAGCCGATCCTCAATCCCGCCACCGGCCAGCCGATCGGCCATGTGCCGCACGCCTCGAAGGCCGACCTCGACGAGGCGCTGGAGGCCGTGCGCAAGGGCTTCGACGTCTGGCGCAAGACCTCGGCCTATGACCGCTACCAGTTCCTGCGCAAGGCGGCCAACCTGATGCGCGAGCGCGCCGGGGACATCGGCGCGGCGATCACGATGGAGCAGGGCAAGCCGCTGGCCGAGGCCAAGGGCGAGGCGATGTTCGCCGGCGACGTCATCGACTGGTTCGCCGAAGAGGCGCGCCGCACCTATGGCCGCATCGTTCCCGCCCGCGCCGGCAACGTGCATCAGCTCGTCGTCAAGGAGCCGGTCGGCCCCTGCGCCTTCTTCACGCCGTGGAACTTCCCGATCAACCAGGCGGTGCGCAAGATTTCGGCGGCGCTCGCCGCCGGCTGCTCGGCCATCATCAAGGGCCCGGAAGAGACGCCCGCCAGCGTCGCCATGCTGGTCAAGGTCTATGAAGACGCCGGCCTGCCGAAGGGCGTCGTCAATCTCGTCTATGGCGTGCCGTCGGAAGTGTCGGAATATCTCATTCCGCATCCGGTCATCCGCAAAATTTCCTTCACCGGCTCGACGGCCGTCGGCAAGCAGCTCGCCGCGCTCGCCGGCCTGCACATGAAGCGGGTGACGATGGAACTTGGCGGCCATGCGCCGGCGATCGTCTTCGACGACGCCGACGTCGAGTCCGCCGTGAAGATCCTGTCGGTCAACAAGTTCCGCAACGCCGGCCAGGTCTGCGTGTCGCCGACGCGCTTCCTCGTGCACGAGAAGGTCTACGAGCAGTTCGTCGACGGCTTCACGGCGGCGGCGAAGAAGATGAAGGTCGGCGACGGCATGGACCCTTCGACCCGCATGGGTCCGCTGGCCAATCCGCGCCGCGTCGACGCGATGGAGGCGCTGGTCGCCGACGCCGTCGCCAAGGGGGCGAACATCCGCACCGGCGGCAAGCGCATCGGCAACGAGGGCTTCTTCTTCGAGCCGACGGTGATGACCGACGTGCCGCTCAGCGCCCGCGTCATGAATGAGGAGCCTTTCGGCCCGCTGGCGCCGATTACCTCGTTCAGCGATTACGACGCCGTGTTCGCCGAGGCGAACCGCCTGCCGTATGGCCTTGCCGCCTATGCCTACACCCGCTCGGCGGAAACCGTGGCGCGCCTGAGCGAGAGCGTCGAAAGCGGCATGGTGTCGATCAACCACCACGGCCTTGCCCTGCCGGAAGTGCCCTTCGGCGGCATCAAGGATTCCGGCTACGGCTCGGAAGGCGGCCTCGAGGCGATCGAAGCCTATCTGAACTCGAAGTTCGTCACCTCGGCGATCTGAGAGCCCGCGCCATAGGCCCCCACCCCAACCTTCCGCCGCTTCGCGGGAGAGGGAGCAGGGGGTGGCCTTCATCGGCATGGAGAACAACGCCCGGCGTCGTGAACGGCGACGCCGAGCGTCCCCTCTCCCGCGAAGCGGCGGAGGGACAGGGTGGGGGCGACGCCGCCTCAACTAATTCCAGTCAGTCGGCCCCCGCCGTCGCGCCGCTGATCAGGTTGAACCGCAGCAAATCCTCGCTGGTGAAATGCGTGCGCAGGACGGGCGTCAGCCTGACCGGCGCGGCCAATTGCGCCGCCATGGCGCGGCGCGCGGCGACGGCTTCGTCGTGGCTGACGGCCTTGAAACGCAGGGCGTCGCCGGGGCGTTTTTGCGCCAGCGCGCCGATGTCGGCGCCGATGACATTGGCGATCTTGGGATAGCCGCCGGTCGGCTGGCGGTCGGCCATCAGCACGATGGGCTTGCCTTCGCCTGGCACCTGGATCGCGCCTTCGGCGACGCCGTCGGAGACGATGTTGAAACCGTGCGCAGGAACCAGAAGCGGGCCTTCCATCGCATAGGCCATGCGGTCGGAGCGGCCGCCGACGCGCCATTCGCTGTCGAGGAACAGGGCAATCTGTTCCGCGGCGAAATAATCGTCCTGCGGGCCGAGCAGCACGCGGATCGCCGCGGCTTGCGGCCAATCCGTTTCGATGGCGCTGTCGTCGAGGTCCATGGCGCGGGCGGCGACGGCGATGTCCTGTCCCGCCGCCAGCGCGGGCGGGCCGAGGTTGGAGCGGGTGTGGGCGCTGAACGAGCCGAGCGCCGGTTCAAGCAAAAGGCGTCCGGCGACAGCCACATAGGTCCATGCGCCGGCCGCGCCGGGGCGCAGCCGCAGGCGCTGGCCGGGCGCGAGATTGACGACGCAGCAGGCGGGCAGGGCGCGGCCGTCGCGCGTCACGTCGAAGGCGCCGCCGGCGATCGCCAGCGTCAGCGCGCCCTGCGCCTCCAGCTCGACGCCGCCGAGCGAGACTTCGATGGCGGCGGCCTGCGGCGCATTGCCAAGCGCGCGGTTGGCGAGCGCATGCGCCGTCTTGTCCATCGGCCCGGCGACGGTGACGCCGAACCGCAGGTAATGATGGCGGCCGCCGTCCTGAATGGTGACGCCGGGGCCGGCGGCGATGACGCGCAGGCCGCTCATGGCGCGGCCTCCTTGCGCGAGACGAGGTCTCCGGCGGCGGCGCGGGCGTCCAGCGCGTCGAACGTCGCGCGATCGACGCGCTCGAAGCGCAGCAGATCGCCCGGTTCGGCGAGAAAGGCCGGCTCGCGCCGCAGCGCCATCATCCGTTCGGGCGTGCGGCCGATGAGATACCAGCCGGTCGGCATCGGGTTGGTGGCGACCAGCGACAGGCCGCCGGCGACGAGAATGGTGTTGGGCGGAATGGGCGGGCGCGGCGTAGCGCGGCGCGAGATCGCCAGTTCTTTGGGCAGGCCGCCAAGATAGCAATAACCGGGGGCGAAGCCATACATATAGACGCGGTAGGTCGCGCCCGAATGCAGGGCGATGACCTGATCGGACGTCAGGCCGGCAGCGTCGGCGATGACGCCGACATCCTCGCCGCATTCGCCGTCATAGCAGACCGGCAGCACCCATAGCGCGTTCGATTGCGGCGTTGCGTGCACAGCGGATTCAATCGCGCGGACGCGGGCGACGAGATCGGCGCGCGGCAGCAGCAACGGCTCGTAATGCACCATCAGGCTGCGATAGGTCGGCACGCATTCGACAATGCCGGCCAGATCGAGGGCGCGCAGGGCGGCATCAAGCGCCAGCACGCGGGCATGCACGGCGGGATCGACCTCGCGTCCGAATTCGACGACGAGGGCGGCTTCGCCGGCGTCGAGGAATTTCGGGGGAGTGTCGATCTTTGCCATGCGGCGCCCTATTTGCCGGTGAGCAGCAGGATCTTACCGAGATGGGCCGAGGATTCCATCAGTTCATGCGACTGGCGCGCCTGTTCGATAGGGAAGGTCGCGTGGATCAGCGGTTTGACCTTGCCGGAATCGAGCAGCGGCCAGACATTGGCGCGCAGGGCGTCGGCGACCTCCTTCTTCTGCGCCAGCGTGCGGGCGCGCAGGGTCGAGCCGGTCAGCGTCAGGCGGCGCATCATCACCGGGCGGAAGTCGAAATTCTCGATGACGCCCGATTGCAGGAAGGCGATCTGCACCAGCCGGCCTTCCATCGCGAGGATCGAGACGTTCTTCGGGATGTAGGAGCCGCCGACCATGTCGAGCACGACATCGACGCCGCGCTTGGCCGTGATCGCCTTGACCTCGGCGACGAAATCCTGCGTGCGGTAATTTATCGCATGGTCGGCGCCGAGCGATCGGCAGAAATCGCATTTCTCCTGCGAGCCGGCCGTGGCGATGACGGTTGCGCCGGCGCGCTTGGCGAGCTGGATCGCCGTCGAGCCGATGCCGGACGAGCCGCCATGGACGAGGAAGGTCTCGCCGGCCTTCAGCCTGCCGCGGGTGAAGACATTGTCATAGACGGTGAAATAGGTTTCCGGCACGCCGGCGGCCTCAACGAGGCTGAGGGCCTTGGGGCGGGGCAGGCAGAGCGCGGCGTCGGCAAGGCAATAATCGGCGTAGCCGCCCGAGCCGACGAGGGCGCAGATCTCGTCGCCGATGTTCAGGCCGCTGACCCCTTCGCCGAGCGCGACGATGCGGCCGGCGATTTCGAGGCCGGGAACCTGGCTTTCGCCGGGCGGCGGCGGATAGGCGCCGGCGCGCTGGATGCAATCGGGCCGGTTGACGCCGGCGGCGGCGACTTCGACCAGCACTTTACCCGGTCCGGGCGTGGGCGTCGGCGCGGTTTCGAGCGCGATCACCTCCGGCCCACCTGCGCCGGCAAAGACAATTTGGCGCATCGTCGCGGGGATCGTGGTCATGAAAGCGTCTCCTCTGCTTGGTTCTGAATAGCGCATGCCGCGTCGCCGACAAAGAGTCGTCTGGCGCGGACGTCTCCGCCACCCCGCCAGCTTGTGCGGCGCAGCCTATGCCGGCATGTTGCCTGCTCATAAGTCGGGCGGATGATTCCCTCAGGGGAATTCATGGAACCGTGAACGCGGCTGTTCCAGCCGTTGGAGCCTATGAAAATGCATGCTGAAGCGACCCGCCGCTCGTTGAGTTTCCCCTTTCTGCAAGGCGCGGCCATGCGGCTTTTGAGCATTGCGCTGGCCTTGGCCGCCATTCTGGCGGCGCGGCAGGGCGGGCTCGAAAAGGCCGCTGTCGCAGGCCTGTGCGGAATGGCCGCCCTCACCGGCTGGCGTCTGTCGCGCACCGGCCGGCTGCCATCGCTGCTGTCGCTCGGCATCGACTTCGCGGTTCCGTTCGTCTTCGCCTATGTCACCGACCCGGCCAGCGTGCTGTGGCGCGCGCCCGGCTCATGGACGGAAGTCTTCCGCCTCAGCTCGGCGGGCTCGATTTTCGCCGTCGGCGTCTATCTCGTCGTCACCGCGGCCTATATCAGCCGCGAATGCGCGCATCCGCGCTGGCAGGCTCTGCTGGCGCTCGGCGCCGTGCCCTTCGTTTTCAACATGATGCTGTCGCTCGGCTCGGGGCCTGCCGATCAGATGGGCCATTGGTCGCTGGTCGGGCAATTGCTGCAGCCGGACATGAAGCGCGCGCTCGGCCGGGCGCTGATGCTCGTCATCATCAACGAGGCGGTCGTCGCCGGCGTCGTCATCGCCATGGGCCGGCGCATGCCGCGCGCGCTTGGCCTGCATGCGGTGCTGATCGCCGCCGCCTTTTTCGCGGCGCTGACGCCGAATATCGCCGAACTGGGCTCGACGCGCCTGCTCGCCAATTCGCCGCTGATCTGGCGCACGCCCGCCGTCATCGGCACGGCGGCGCTGGCGCAGGCGGGCCTGTGGGCGGAAGTCTATCTCGTCACGGCGCTGCTGGCCGACATGCTGTGGGGCCGTCCGCCGACGGCCGCCAATGTGCGCGGCGTGTGGACGACGGGCGCGGCCAAGGGCTTCGTCTATGGCGGCGTGTTCATCGCCATCCTGCATTTCATCGCCATTGTCGTCGCCTGGCCGCGGACGCCGGAACTGCTGCTGGCGCTGGGCCTCGTCGGTCCGGCGCTTGCGGGCGCGCTGCTGTTCCCGCTGGCGCGGACGGTGATGGAGAGCACCGACACGACGCCGCCCTTCTTTCATCGGCTCGCAGGGCAATATCGCAGCCCGGCGAATTACGGGCGCGGCCTCGTCGTCGGCGCCGGCGTCGCCTGGCTGGTGTCGCGCAATTTCTCGGCGATGGGCGATTTCGACCGTTTCCTCGTCGGCTGCGCGCTGGGCGCGCTCGCCTATGCCGGCGCCGACCTTGTGCGCGACGCCGTGACGATCCTGCGCGGGCCGCGCCAGAACCTGCAGAGCTGGCGCGTCTATCTGCTCGGCGCTTTCCTCGGCGGCATCGTCGGCGGCGCCATCGGCTGGTATTTCGACGCCGGCCAGATCACCAAGGTCACGCAGAAATTCTTCGAATATGTCACCGTCTCGAACGTGGCGGCGGGCAAGGCGGCCAATCCCTATTTCATCTACCCGCTGTTCTCGAAATGGGGCGTCACGGACCTTGGGCCGGTGTCGGGCGGCGTCAAGCTGTTCTACGACGAGTCGCTGTCGGGCGTGATCCAGTGGGTGTTCGCCGCGCCGCTGTTCTCGTTCAACCTGTTCTTCCTCACCGCCCTGCTCAAGCGCGACCTCGCGCCGCTGCGCCGCATGGTCAGCAAGGAGGGCGTCGCCAGCCTCGTCGAGAACGCCATTCAGGTGCTGCGCTGGGGCCTGTGGATGGCCCCGATCATCTATACCTTCCTGAAGGCGGCCGGCGATCCGGCCTGGTACAATCAGGACGGCGCGATCCGCACCGGCCTCGCCACGGCGATGAGCCTGAGCCTGGGGCCGGAGGCGTTCCGCGCCTGGAGCCTGGAGATCTTCACCGGCCTGCTCGCCTATGACTGGCTGCGTGTGCTGATCTGGTTCGACCACATGGGCCTGCGCGTGGCGACGCTGGTCAACCTGTCCTTCGTCGGCGGCGACATGGCCGACGAGAAGGCGGCGAAATTCCTCGGCGCGGCGACGCGAACCCGCGTCGTGCCGGAAGGCATCCGCCGCTTTGGCACCTGGGCGCCGCTGCTGCTGCCGTTCTACATTCCGCGCGCCGGCGAATGGGACAAGGCCTGGAGCGGGGCGGAACGCCTCGCCGCCGCGTCGAGCCCGGTCACCAGCCTGCTGCTCGGATACGCCGCCGTCGTCGCGGTGATGTGCGTCGCGCTCGGCGTCGAAAGCCTGCTGCGCCTGAAAAGCCGCCGCAAGTCGCGGGCGACGACGATCGCCGCCACCGCCGAGGCGCCGCAGCCCAAGGAGATGCTGCTGACCAACGGCCTTGTGACGATGGCGCTGGCGAGCGACGGGCAGGGCTTCACCCGCGTCGAGGGACCGACCCGCGACGGCGCGCCGATCGACATGACGCGCCGGCCCGACGATCCGATCGTGCCGCGCGGCAAGTTCATCTATCTGCGCGAGGCCAAGGAGGACGGCACGCTCGGCCATCTCTGGTCGCTTGGCTCCAAGCCGACCGATTTCGCCGTCGGCTGTCATTGCGAGCTGCTGTCGCCGACGCGCGTGCGCATGTGCAACCAATTCGACGACGTGCAGCTCGACGCCGACATTTCGCTGATGGACGAGCGCCCCGGCGAAGTCTGGCGCCTGAAGATCGCCAACAACAAGGCGCAGCCGCGCCGCTTCGTGCTGGCGACGCATCGCGAATGGGTGATGAATGAAACGGGCGTCGAACAGCGCGACCCCGCCTATAACGCCATTCATGTCGGTACGACCTTCGTGCGTTCGCTCGGCGCGATCTTCGCGCGCAACCGCCTGCTGAAGACGCGCGGCGACAAGGCGTCCGAGCGGCATGTTTCGCAGGAAGTCGCCTATCACGCCGTGCGCGAGACGCCCGCGGTGCGGCTCGTCGGCTACGAGGATTCAAAGCCGCGCTTCTACGGACTCGGCACGGTGCGCGCGCCGCAAAGCCTGTTCGACGGCGACGCGCCGCGACCGCTCGACGACGAAGGTCTGCTCTACAGCTTCGATCCGGGCGCAAGCCTGCGTCTCGAGATCGACCTGCCGGCCTGCGGCGCGGTGGAAGTGCTGCTCGTCGACGGCTGGGCGCGCAACGCCAGCGAGGCGGCAGCGACCATCGCCGCGCATTTCGGCGTCGTCGCGCCGCATCGCGACGAACTGGCGGCCGTTCTGGGCCGGATACGCGTCCTGCTGCCGCCGAAGGGCGACGATGCGCCGCGCTTCACGTTCTCCGCCGACGGATCGGAATTGCTGACGCATCCGGGCACGCCGCGGCCGTTCGCGCATGTCGTGGCCAACGAGCTCGGCCACGGCGCCGTTCTCACCAATGACGGCGACATTTTCACCTTCCACCGCAATGCGCGCCAGAACAGCGTCACGCCCTTCCGCATGGGCGAGGGCCGCTGGCTGCCGCCGGGGCAGGGCATCTATCTGTCCGACCTCAGCGCCGACCAGACGTTCACGGCGACATTCGTGCCGTCGCGCCGTCGCAACGGCAATTACAGCGTCGCCTTCGGCCGCGGATATGCGGTCTATCGCAACAAGCATGAAGGGCTCGACGTCGAGATGACCGTGTTCGCGGCCATCGACGAGCCGGTGCTGTTCAAGATCATGAAGCTGCGCAACCACGGCGCTGAAACGCGTCTGCTGCGCATCGTGCCCTATGCCGAAATCGTGCTGGCGGAGACGCCGGCCGAGGGCGCCGGCAACGTCGTGGCCGAAGCGGGCGACAACGTGCGGGAATTGTTCTTCCACAATCCCAACAACGACATCGTGTCGGGCTGGGCCTTCGCCACGACCAATCTGGCGGCGGAATTCGCCGAGACGTCGCGTCGCCGCTTTGTCGGCGGCGCGGATCGCGAGCCGACCCGGCCCTATATGGTCGAGCACGGCCATCCCGACGCCAGCGCCGAGGACGACGGCTGGCGGATCGCCGGCTTCGCCGGGCAGATCGCCATTCCGCCGGGCGGCGAGGAGCATGTGGTCTTCGCCATCGGCCAGGCCGAGACGCGCGAAGAGGCGGCGCGATTGTCGCTGCGCGTGCGCGACGTCGAGAACGCCGAGCGGGCGTTGCGCGCGGTCAAGGACTATTGGAGCGAGGCGCTCGACGTCGCGCGCATCGAGACCAACCAGCCCGAGTTCGACCGGCTGGTCAACGATTGGCTGCCCTATCAATTGCTGACCTCGCGCCTGTGGGGCCGCACCGGCCAGGCGCAGCGTTCGGGCGCGATCGGCTATCGCGACCAGTTGCAGGACGTGCTGCCGCTGATCGTGCTGAAGCCCGAAGCGGCGCGGCGGCAGATCCTGCTGCACGCCGCCCAGCAGTTCATCGAAGGCGACGTGCTGAAATGGTGGCACCGCTCGGCCGACGGCCGCACCGGCCTCGGCGACCGCACGCGCGCCTCCGATCCGCATCTGTGGTTGCCCTATCTGACCGTGCGCTATGTCGCGCAGACGGGCGACGCGGCCATTCTGGACGAAATGTCGCACTTCATCGAGGGACCGGCGGTGCCGGCCGGCGAGGAAGGCCGCATGTTCACGCCGCGGCCGTCGCGCGATTGCGCCACGCTGCTCGGCCATTGCCAGCGCGCCATCGACTACACGCTGGCGCGGCTCGGCCGCCACGGCCTGCCGTTGATGGGCACGGGCGACTGGGACGACGGCATGAACCTCGTCGGCTGGGAAGGCCGCGGCGAGAGCGTGTGGATGGGCTTCTTCCTGCATGACGTGCTGCGCGGCTTCGCCAAGCTGCTCGACACGCGCGGCGATCAAGCCGGCGCGACGCGCTACCAGGCGGCGGCGCGCGATCTGGCCGCCGCGCTTGCGGCGACATGGGACGGCGACCGCTTCGTGCGCGCCTACAACGACGAAGGCAAGATCATCCGGCCGATGAGCGCCATGACCTCGGCCTGGCCGGCGCTGTCGGGCGCGATCCCGCATGAGCGGGCGCGCGAGGCGGCGGAAAATGCGCTGGCCGCCCTCGACAAGGGCAATCGCGTGCTGCTCGTGACCCCGGCCTATACCGAATTTTCCGATCCGATTCCGGGGCGCAGCGCGGATTATCCGCCCGGCGTGCGCGAGAACGGCGGTCAATATTCGCATGGCGTCTCGTGGTTCGTCGACGCGCTGGCGATGATGTCGCGTCAGGCGACCGATGAGGACGAGGCGGCGCATTTGCGCAAGCGCGCCTGGGAGGTCTGGCAGGCGATCTCGCCCCTGAGCAAATATGGTCCGGGGATGACGGATATGTATGGCCTGCCGCCGCATCAGCAGCCGGCCGACGTCTATCACGGCGAGGGCTACGAGGGCCGCGGCGGATGGGGTTGGTATACGGGCGCAGCGGCGCGCATGATCACCGCGGCGCATGCGATGCTCGGCCTGCGCATGGCCGATGGCGCGTTCAAGCTCGACGACGACGCCTTTGCGCCGCGCGGCGACCTGCAGCTCAAAAGCGTGACCTACAAGGGCAAGCGCTACGAGGCTGCGATGAAGAAAGAGTCGGCTTGAGGGGTCGCCCTCAAGCCGACCTGCGGCCGACATCGCTCCCGACGTCGGGCAAATCCGCCGCGCCGGGACGAGGCCGCAACCGCTTCCGCCCGATCCGCGGAAACGGGTGGCCTGGCTCGCGCAATGCTGCAATGCAAAAAATACCTGGCTTGGCGGTATCCGGATCATAAATAATTCACGGCAGGCTGCGACAGAGCGTCCTAACGAGCGCGCGGCTGCGACATCGCGCCTGTCGCACCGCCCGAAAAGATGATCCAGGTCAATTCCTTCCTCGCGCTGCGGGAAGATTGTGCACCGCAACGGAGGCTATGAATCGTGCAATACATTGAAAACCGCACTTTCGACGAAATCGAGATCGGCGAAACCGCTGAACTCGTGCGCACGCTTGAAAAAGGCGATATCGACCTCTTTGCGACCATGTCCGGCGACGTCAATCCGGAACATCTCGATCCGGAATTCGCCAAGGACAACCGTTTCCACAAGATCATCGGTCATGGCATGTGGGGCGGCGCGCTGATTTCCGCCGTGCTTGGCACGCAATTGCCGGGTCCCGGCACGATCTACATCGATCAGTCGCTGCACTTCAAAAAGCCGGTCGGCCTTGGCGACGAGGTCCGCGTGCGCGTCACCGTCGTGTCCAAGGAGGAGGCGACGAAGAAGGTGACGCTGGATTGCGGCATGTTCGACCATAACGGCGCGGCGCTGATCGTCGGCCAGGCCGTCGTGCTGGCGCCAACGCGCAAGGTGCGCCGGCCGCGCGCCGTGCTGCCGGAAATCACCATTCATGACCAGGGCCAGCTGTTCCGCGGCTTCATCGACAGGGCCAAGACCTTGCCGGCAGTGCGCATCGGCGTGGTGCACCCGTGCGACGCGGTGTCGCTCGGCGGCGCTGTCGACGCCATGCACGAAGGCCTGATCGTGCCGATCTTCATCGGTCCGCGCGTCAAGATCGAAGCGGCGGCGCGCGCCGCCAATATTTCGATCGAGGGCATCGAGATTGTCGAAGTCGAGCATTCGCACGCCGCCGCGACCTGCGCGGTGTCGATGGTGCGCGAAGGCGTCATCGACGCGCTGATGAAGGGCTCGCTGCACACGGACGAGCTGATGGCCGCCGTCGTCAGCAAGCAGGGCGGCCTGCGCACCGAGCGCAGGTTGAGCCACGCCTTCGTTTTCGACGTGCCGCATTATTCCAAGCCGCTGCTGATCACAGACGCGGCGATCAACATCTATCCGTCGCTCGAGGACAAGCGCGACATCATCCAGAACAGCATCGAGTTGGCGCAGGCGATCGGCATCGAAGTGCCGAAAGTGGCGATCCTGTCGGCGGTTGAAACGATCAATCCGAAGCTCAACTCGACCATCGAGGCGGCGGCTTTGTGCAAGATGGCCGATCGCGGCCAGATCGTCGGCGGCCTGCTCGAAGGCCCGCTGGCGTTCGACAACGCTATTTCGCGCGCAGCGGCCAAAACCAAGAAGATCGAGTCCGCCGTCGCAGGCGACGCCGACATCCTGCTCGCGCCCGATCTCGAAGCCGGCAATATGATCGCCAAGCAGCTCGTCTATCTCGCCGGCGCCGATGGCGCGGGCATTGTCATCGGCGCGCGCGTGCCGATCGTGCTCACCAGCCGCGCCGACGGCGCGCTGTCGCGCGTCACCTCCTGCGCGCTGGCGCAATTGCTGCATCATCACGGCAAGGCGGTGCAGTCATGACATTCGAACGGCGCGAAGCCTTTCTTGTTCTCAACGCCGGCTCGTCGACGTTGAAGTTCGCCCTGTATCAGGCCAGCGATCTCGCCTGCCTGTGCCGGGCGACGATCGAGGGGTTGGGCGCCGCGGAGCCGGCGCGCGTTTCGGCCTCGGGCGAACTGGCGCAGGCCTTCGTCTCCGGCGGCGCGCCCAGTTCGGGCGATCACGAGGCGGCGCTGGCCTGGACGCTCGACGCGCTCAAGCGCTCCTTGCCCGACATCGATATTGTCGCGGCCGGCCATCGCATCGTGCATGGCGGGCAAAGCTTCGCCGCGCCGGCGCGGCTGACGCCGGACGTGCTGGCGGTTCTGGCCAAATTCTCGCCGATGGCGCCGGGCCACCAGCCGCACAATCTGGCGGGCGTTCACGCGCTCGCCAAGCTTTTGCCGGGCCTGCCGCAGGTCGGCTCGTTCGATACGGCCTTTCATCGCACCCAGCCGCGCCTGGCGCAATTGATCCCGCTGAAGCGCGAACTGATCGACGAAGGCCTTGTGCGTTACGGCTTCCACGGATTGTCCTACGCCTATGTCGCCAGCGTGCTGCCAAGCTTGACGGAGCGGGCGAAGGGCCGCGTCGTCGTGGCGCATCTCGGCTCGGGCGCGAGCCTGTGCGCCATGCGCGATCTCAGGAGCCAGGCGACGACCATGGGCTTCACCAGCGTCGACGGGCTGATGATGGGCACGCGCTCGGGCGCGATCGATCCGGGTCTGGTGCTGCATCTGATCGAGCACCGCGGCATGAGCGTGAAGGCCGTGTCGGCGCTGCTCAACAAGGAATCCGGCCTGCTCGGCGTCTCCGGCATTTCCAACGACCTGCGGGCGCTGGAATATGCCGACAGCCCGGAGGCGGAAGAGGCGATGGCGCTGTTCGCCTATCGCACCGCGCGCGAGATCGGTTCGATGATGGCGGCGATCGGCGGCCTCGACGTGCTGGTGTTCACCGCCGGCATCGGCGAGCATTCCGCCCACATGCGGGCGCGCATCTGCGATTATCTCGCCTTCGCCGGCGTCAAGCTCGACGCGGCGGCGAACGAGGCGCATGCGCCGCGCATCAGCGCCGAGGGTGCGGGCGCCGAAGTGCTCGTGACGCCGACGGACGAGGAAATCATGATCGCGCGCGGCGTGCGCGACGTGCTGGGGGGTTGATCCGGCGCAAAGCGGCGCGCATGCTCGGGATCTAGGTTTTGGAAATTGCCGGCAGAGCAAGAGAGGTCGAAATGCGCGTCCGCGAAGTGATGACAAGTCCGGTCATAACCGTGACGCCCGACACCAGCGTGCGCGACGCGCTGCGGCTGATGCTCGACAAGCGCATCAGCGGCTTGCCCGTCGTCGACGAAGCGGGCCTGTTGCTCGGCGTCGTCAGCGAAGGCGACTTCCTGCGCCGCTCGGAGCTTGGCACGGAACGGCGGCGCTCGAGCTGGCTCGATTTCATTCTCGGCCATGGCCGCGCCGCCGAGGATTACGCCCACACCCATGGGCGGGCGGTTTCCGAGGTGATGACGCGCGACGTCGTCACGATTTCGCACAATGCGCCGCTGGAAGAGGCCGTGGCGCTGATGGAAAAGCGCCATGTGCGCCGTCTGCCGGTCACCGACGGCGACGCGCTCGGCATCGTCACGCGCTCCGACATCCTGCGCGCGTTGCTGCCGAAAGTGGAGGAGCCGTGCGAGGCCAGCGACGCAACGCCCGTTTCGGACGACACGATCCAGGCCGCGATCCTGAAGGAATTCCAGGATCAGCCGTGGGCGCCCGCGGCGCTGATCAGCGTGCGCGTCGAGAATGGCGTCGTCGAACTCGGCGGCTCGATCGTTGACGAGCGCCAGCGCGCAGCCATCCGCGTCATTGCCGAAAACGTGCATGGCGTGCGGGCCGTGAAGGACAAGATGGTCTGGATCGATCCGATGTCGGGCATGGTGCTGACAGCTCCGGACGACAAGGGCTGACGCGCAAGCCCCCTAGAATCAGGGTAATAAAATCCGGGAGTTGCACGCGGGCGGGGAAGGGTCAGGATAGGCCGTTCCTCCAGTGCGACTGTCATGTTGCGTCCGTTTGTCTTGCCCGCTGCTGTGGCGCTTCCCCTCATTCCTGCGCCGGTCGCAGCGGGCGCCTTTCTTCTCGGAGAAGGCGAGGGCCAAACCATCGTCACGTCCCGCTTCGCCGGCGCGGCGGTGGATTTCGACGCATCGGGCAAGGTCAAGCCGCTGCCGTCCTATCGCAAGTTCGAGCTGACGGCGTTGGCCGAATATGGCGTGACGCGCGACCTGACGATGATCCTGCAATCGTCGATCGAGGTCTTTCGCGGCCATGGCGTCGGCGACAAACGCGAATCGGGCCTCGGCCTTAGCCAGGCCGGCGCGCGCCTGCGCCTTGCCGATCTCGGCGATGCGACGATTTCGGCGCAGGCGGTCGCCTTGCTGCCGGGCTCGGCCGATCTTGCCGCGCCGGACGCAACGCAACGGCCCGGCGCAGACGTGCGGCTGATGGCGGGCAAATCTTTCACGGCGTTCGGCATGTCGGGCTTCGTCAGCGCCGAGGCTGGTTATCGCGCGCTGGCCGGCGGGTTGGGCGAATGGCGGGCCGAGGCGACGCTGGGCCTGCGGCCGCACGCCAAATGGCTGGCGCTGGCGCAGGCCTATTTCGCCAGCGCGCGGCGCGACGCCTATGGCCGCAGCGATATCCGTCGCCTCAAGACCGATCTCAGCGCGGTCTATCGGCTGACGCCGCGTTGGTCGCTGCAGGCCGGCTATGGCGCGACGCTTTATGGCCGGCATTCGCCGCGCGAGGCGGGACCGTTCGCCGCCGTCTGGACCCGGTTCTGAGGCGCGCCGCGGCCTCCGGTCGTTCCTTCGCTTGCCTCCGGCTGCGGGAACGCCATAAGACTCGTATGTCGGCCTTTCCATGCTGCGGGCCGGCGGCTTCCGGGGAGGGATGCGCGGATCATGGCCAAACACGGCGCGAGCGAAGAGGCGCAGGCATTCGCCCATCCCGGCAAGGGCAAGGAGCGCGCCCGCGCCGTGCCGAAAGGCCGGCAGATCGACCCGCAGGCGGCGCTTGAGATCGCCGAACTGCTCGGCGCGCGGCCGCGCAGCCGCGACCTGCTGATCGAGCATCTGCATCTCATCCAGGATCGCTGGCGTCAGATCTCGGCCGCGCATCTGGCGGCGCTGGCCGACGAAATGCGGCTGTCCTTCGCCGAAGTATTCGAGGTCGCGACCTTCTACGCGCATTTCGACGTGGTGAAGGAAGGCGAGGCGGACATCCCGCCCGTCACCATTCGCGTCTGCGACAGCATTGCCTGCCAGATGGCCGGCGCGGAGGCGCTGCTGGCCGACTTGCAGGCGCGCAAGGTGCCGGCCATGCGCGTCCTGCGCGCGCCGTGCATGGGGCGCTGTGATGCCGCTCCCGCCGTCGCCATCGGCCATGCCGGCGCTGCGCCGGCCGATGCGACGCGCGTTCTGGCGGCTGCGGCGCAGCCTGTGCATGAGCTTGCCGATGAGGCCATCGGCTACGAAGCCTATGTCGCGCACGGCGGCTACCGCCTGCTGCACGACGTGCGCTCGGGTGCGCGCAATGCCGACGAAATTCTGGCGATTGTCGAAGCGGCGGGCCTGCGCGGGCTTGGCGGCGCGGGCTTTCCGGCATCGCGCAAGTGGCGCGCCGTGCGCAATGAGCCGGGGCCGCGTCTGATGGCGGTGAACGCCGACGAGGGCGAGCCCGGCACGTTCAAGGACCGGCATTATTTGATGAGCGATCCGCATCGCATGCTGGAAGGCGCGCTGATTGCCGCGCATGTCGTCGGCATCGACGAGATCTACATCTACCTGCGCGACGAATATCCGCAGGCGCGCGCCATCCTTGAGCGCGAGATCGGCAAGCTGCCGCAGGGCGGGCCGCGCGTGCATCTGCGCCGCGGCGCCGGCGCCTACATTTGCGGCGAGGAATCGGCGATGCTGGAGAGTATCGAGGGCAAGCGCGGCCTGCCGCGCCACAAGCCGCCGTTTCCGTTCCAGCAGGGCCTGTTCGGGCGGCCGACGCTGATCAACAATGTCGAGACGCTGCATTGGCTGCGCGACATTGTCGAGCGCGGCGCGGATTGGTGGCGCGCGCAGGGGCGCAACGGCGGCGTCGGCCTGCGCGCCTATTCCGTCTCCGGTCGCGTGGCGCAGCCGGGCGTCAAGATCGCGCCGGCCGGCGTCACAATGCGCGAGCTGATCGACGAATTCTGCGGCGGCATGGCGGCGGGTCATGCCTTCGCCGCCTATCTGCCGGGCGGCGCGTCGGGCGGCATTCTGCCGGCGCGCATGGACGACATTCCGCTCGATTTCGGCCAGCTTGAGAAGCACGGCTGTTTCGTTGGTTCGGCTGCGATCGTCGTCATGTCCGACAAGGACGACATTCGCGCCGCCGCGCTCAACCTGATGCATTTCTTCGAGGACGAAAGCTGCGGCCAGTGCACGCCCTGCCGCGTCGGCACGCAGAAGGCGCGCATGCTGATGCAGCGTGCGCATTGGGACGGCGCGCTGCTCGGCGAATTGAGCCAGGCGATGCGCGACGCGTCGATCTGCGGCCTTGGGCAAGCGGCGAGCAATCCGCTGGCCTGCGTGCTGAAATATTTTCCGGAGCTCGTGGCATGAGCGGCGCGATCATCTTCGAACTCGACGGCCGCATGGTCGAGGCGCAGCCCGGCGAATCGATCTGGGACGTGGCGCGACGCACCGGCACGGATATTCCGCATCTCTGCCATTCGCCCGCGCCGGATTATCGCGCCGACGGCAATTGCCGCGCCTGCATGGTCGAGGTCGAGGGCGAGCGTGTGCTCGCCGCCTCGTGCCAGCGCATGCCGACGCAAGGCCTCAAGGTGAAGAGCGGCAGCGACCGCGCGGTGAAGGCGCGGGCGACGGTGATGGAATTGCTCGTCGCCGACCAACCGGCGCGCGCGGTTGCGCATGATCCGCAATCGAAGTTCTGGACCTGGGCCGAGCGCGTTGGCGTGACGGAGAGCCGCTTTCCGGCGCGTGCGGCGATCGCGCATGACGCCAGCCATCCGGCGATGCGCGTCAATCTCGACGCCTGCATTCAATGCGGCCTGTGCCTGCGCGGTTGCCGCGAGGTGCAGGGCAACGACGTCATCGGCATGGCGTTCCGCAATGCCGGCGCGAAGATCGTCTTCGATTTCGACGACCCGATGGGCGCATCGACCTGCGTCGCCTGCGGCGAATGCGTGCAGGCCTGTCCGACTGGCGCGCTGATGCCGGCAAGCCTGCTCGACGACGCGCAAAGGCTGAGCGTCCATGCCGACCGCAAGGTGGATTCGCTTTGCCCGTTCTGCGGCGTCGGCTGTCAGGCGACCTATCACGTCGCGCAAGAACGCATCGTCGCCGTCGAAGGCCGCGACGGCCCGGCCAATCACAATCGCCTCTGCGTCAAGGGCCGCTTCGGCTACGACTACACGCATCATCCGCATCGCCTGACCAAGCCGCTCGTGCGCAAGGAGGGCGTGGCCAAGAGCGCCTTCGATCAGGTCGATCCCGCCAATCCGTTCACGCATTTCCGCGAGGCGAGTTGGGAAGAAGCGCTCGACCGCGCCGCGAACGGGCTTTCGCGTCTGCGCGACGCGCATGGGCCGAAGGCGCTCGCCGGCTTCGGCTCGGCCAAGGGCTCGAACGAAGAAGCCTATCTGTTTCAGAAGCTGGTGCGCACCGGCTTTGGCTCCAACAATGTCGATCATTGCACGCGGCTGTGTCACGCCTCGTCGGTTGCGGCGCTGTTCGAAGGCCTGCATTCGGGCGCGGTTTCGGCGCCCTTCGCGGCGGCGCTGGACGCAGAATGCATCGTCGTCATCGGCGCGAATCCGGCGGTCAATCATCCGGTCGCGGCGAGCTATATCAAGAACGCCGTTCGCAAGGGCGCGAAGCTGATCGTCATGGATCCGCGCCGCCAGAGCCTGTCGCGCTTCGCCCATCTGCACCTCGCCTTCAAGCCGGGCGCGGATGTGGCGCTGCTCAATTCCATGCTCAACGTCATCGTCACGGAAGACCTTGTCGATCGCGGTTTCATCGCCGCGCGCACTGAAGGCTTCACCGACCTGATGGCGCGCATCGGCGACTTCTCGCCGGAGGCGATGCAGGCCGTCACCGGTATCGCGCCGGGTGTCGTGCGCGAGGCGGCGCGGCTTTACGCGACCTCGAAAGCCTCGATCATTTTCTGGGGCATGGGCGTCAGCCAGCATGTGCATGGCACCGACAATTCGCGCTGCCTGATCGCGCTGGCGCTCGTCACCGGCCAGATCGGCCGCAAGGGCGCGGGCCTGCATCCGTTGCGCGGGCAGAACAATGTGCAGGGCGCGTCCGACGCCGGCCTCATTCCGATGTTCCTGCCGGATTATCAGGCCGTCGGCAATGATGCGCTGCGTGCGCCGTTCGAGATGACCTGGGGCAAGCCGCTCGACGCCGTGAAGGGCCTGACTGTCGTCGAAATCATGGATGCGATCCATGCCGGCGAGATTCGCGGCATGTATATCGAGGGCGAGAATCCGGCCATGTCGGATCCCGATCTGGCGCATGCGCGCGGTGCGCTGGCCAAGCTCGAACATCTCGTCGTGCAGGACATTTTTCTCACCGAGACGGCGTTTCATGCCGATGTCGTGCTGCCCGCGTCGTCGTTCTACGAAAAGAGCGGCACGTTCACCAACACTGACCGGCGCGTGCAATTGGCGCGGCCGGTCATCGCGCCGCCGGGCGAGGCGCGGCAGGATCTGTGGATCATTCAGGAAATGGCGCGGCGCATCGGCTGCGACTGGCGCTACAACGGTCCCGCCGACGTGTTCCGCGAAATGGCGCGCTTGATGCCGTCGTTGCAGAACGTCACATGGGAGCGGCTGGAGCGCGACGGCGCGGTGACCTATCCCGTGCCCGCGCCGGATGCGCCGGGCAACGAGATCATCTTCACCGAGCGCTTCCCGACGACAACCGGGCGCGGGCGCATCGTGCCGGCGCAGGTGCTGCCGCCGGACGAGACGCCCGACGCCGACTATCCGATGGTGCTGTCGACGGGCCGCATTCTTGAGCATTGGCACACCGGCTCGATGACGCGGCGCTCGGGCGTTCTCGACGCGATCGAGCCGGAGGCGGTGGCGTTCCTGTCGCCGCGAGACTTGCAGAAGCTTGGCGCTAGGGCAGGCGAATACGTGACATTGGAAACGCGGCGCGGCGCGGTGCGCATTCGCGCCCGCGCCGATCGCGACGTGCCGGAGAACATGGTGTTCGTGCCGTTCTGCTATGCCGAGGCGGCGGCGAACCTGTTGACCAATCCGGCGCTCGATCCGTTCGGCAAGATCCCCGAGTTCAAGTTCTGCGCCGTGCGGGCGCGGGCGGATGCGCCGGCATGAGCGCGTCGCGCGACGAGGCCTTGCTTGCGGGCTATCTGCTGCGGCCTGATCCAGGCGATGCGCGCTTGTCGAAGGAGGAATGGGGCGTCGACCAAACGGGCGCGCGCGTTGCGACGCGCGTCGTCGTCGAGAAGCCGCTGACGCTCTATCTCAACGGACAGGAGATCGTCACGATGATGACGATCCTCGACCATCCCGATTATCTCGCGCTCGGCTATCTCATCAACCAGAACATGCTGAAGCCCGACGACGTGGTGACGGGCGTCGATTACGACGAGGAATTGAGCGTCGTCGTCGTGCGCACCGCGCGCGCCACCAATTACGAGGAGAAGCTGCGCAAGCGCACGCTCACCTCGGGCTGCGCGCAGGGCACGGCGTTCGGCGATTTGATGGAGGCGGTCGAGGGCGTTAGCCTGCCGCCGGCGGAGCTGCGCACGTCATGGCTTTACGCGCTGACGAAAGCGATCAACACGACGCCGTCGCTTTATCTCGAAGCGGGCGCGATCCATGGCTGCGTGTTGTGCGAGCAGGATCGGCCGCTGGTCTATATGGAGGATGTCGGCCGGCATAACGCCGTCGACAAGGTGGCGGGCTGGATGTTTCGCCATCGCGCCGATCCGGCGAGCAAGATCTTCTACACGACCGGGCGGCTGACCTCGGAGATGGTGATCAAGACGGTGCGCATGGGCATTCCGATTCTCGCATCACGCTCGGGCTTCACGGCCTGGGGCGTGGAGTTGGCGCGGCAATGCGGGCTGACGCTGATCGGCCGGGCGCGCGGCCAGCGCTTCGTCGCGCTGTCGGGCGCGGAACGTATCGTCTTCGACGCCGATCTCGGCGCGGTCGGCGAGGAGCCGTCGCATCTGCAACGCAAGGGCGGGCGCGGCGATGACTGAAATCCACGGCCTCATTCTCGCCGGCGGTCTGGCGCGGCGCATGGGCGGCGGCGACAAGGCGCTGGTCGAGATCGGCGGCAAGCCGCTGTTGGCGCATGTCATCGCGCGGCTCGCGCCGCAGGTCGCGGGATTGCTGCTCAACGCCAATGGCGACGCCGCGCGCTTCGCGCGTTTCGGCCTGCCGATCGTCGCCGACGACATTCCCGGATTCGCCGGGCCGCTCGCCGGCATCGTCGCAGGGCTCGACTGGCTGGCGCGCGAACGGCCGAACGCGACGCATGCGGTCAGCATCGCCGCCGATACGCCGTTCATTCCGTCCGATCTTGCAGCGCGGCTCGATGCGGCGCGCGTGGCGCAAAACGCGCGACTGGCCTGCGCGGCGTCGGGCGGCTGGACGCATCCGGTGATCGGCCTGTGGCCCGTCGACATTCGCCACGATCTGCGCCGCGCGCTCGTCGATGAAGACCTGCGCAAGATCGACCTGTTCACCGCGCGCTACCCGCTGGCGCGCGTCGAATGGCAGGCGAGTCCGTTCGATCCGTTCTTCAACGTCAATGCGCCGGAGGATGTGGCCGAGGCGGAGAAGATTCTCGCGGGGCGATAGGCGCATCGCGTGGCGCGCTCAACGTCAGTGATTGGCGCAACGCATTGTCCCACGTCATGCGCGGGCTTGTCCCGCGTATCCACGTCGCGCCGCTGCGCAACAGGTTGGCGGCAGGGCTGCTAGTTCGCCGTTCCTGCATTCGGAAAAAACAATGGCTCGCCGCCGATCCTGTATCCAGCGATGGCGTTCTGGCCTTCCGCGCCGGTCAGCCAGTCGATGAAGGCCTGGCCCTCGGCGCGTTTCACATGCGGATGTTTTGTCGGGCTGACGAGAATAATTCCGTATTGGTTGAACAGGCGGCGGTCGCCTTCGACAATGGGCCTGAGATCGCCACCGCGCTTCCACGCCAGCCATGTGCCGCGGTCGGCGAGCACATAGGCCTGCATGGCCGAGGCCGTGTTGAGCGCCGCGCCCATGCCCTGGCCGATGGCGCGATACCATGGCTCGCTGGCGGAGACGTCGAGGCCGGCTTCGGACCAGAGCTTTAATTCCGCCAGATGCGTGCCGCTGCGGTCGCCGCGCGAGACGAAGGGCGCTTTCTTCGCCGCGATGGCCTTCATTGCGGCGACGATGTCGCGGACGCCTGCGACGCCGGCAGGATCGCTCGCCGGGCCGAGCAGCAGGAAATCATTGTACATGACCGGCTTGCGTTCGACGCCATAGCCCTCGGCGACGAATTTTTCTTCCTGCGCTTTCGCATGCACGAAAACGACGTCGGCGTCGCCGCGCCGCGCGGTGTCGAGCGCCTGTCCGGTGCCTTGCGCCACGACTTTCACGTCGATGCCGGTTCTCGCCTTGAACAAGGGCAGGAGATGGCCGAACAGGCCGGAATCCTGCGTCGATGTCGTCGAGGCGACGAGGATGCTCGGCTGCTGCGCGCGCGCGGCCGACGCGGCGGCAAGGATCAGCGCGAGCGTCAGGATTGCGGCTCTAAAGGACAAGATCGCCTCGCAGGAATTGCGCGCCTTGCTCCGTGGCGGGAGCTTCGAAGAATTGGCGGGCGGGGGCGCTCTCGACGAGGCGGCCGCGCGCGATGAACAGGATGTCGTCGGCTAGGCGGCGCGCGAGGCCGAGATCATGCGTCGCCATGACGATCTTGATGCCGCTTGCAGCAATGTCGCGCAGGATGGCTTCGACGCTTTTCGCCGCCGCCGGGTCGAGGCTGGCGGTCGGCTCGTCGAGGAAGAGGATTTCCGGGTCGCGCGCCAGCGCGCGGGCGAGCGCCAAACGCTGCTGTTCGCCGCCGGAGAGCTGGCGGGCCGGGCGGCGGGCGCAATCGGCAAGGCCGACCTGTTGCAGCAATTGGGCGATACGTGCGGCGCGGGCCGGCGCGTTCAGCTGCGCCCGGTCGAGATAGAAGGCGAGATTGGCGGCGACCGAGCGGCGCAGCATCACCGGGCGCTGGAAGACGATGGCGCGGCGCTCGGCCTGCGCCGCGTCGCGCGCCGCCCATGAAATCCGTCCGCGCGTCGGCGCGGCGAGCGACATGGCCAGCCGCAGGATCGTGCTCTTGCCGGCGCCGTTGGGGCCAAGAAGCACCGTCGGGCCATGGCCGTCCAGCGTGAAGCTGATCTGGTCGAGCACCGGCGCGCCGCCGATGTCGAAGCCGACATTGTCGAAGCGGATCGGCAGGTCAGTGGCGGGCGCGCGCATGGCTCAGGCCCCGCGCAAAGGGTCGGAGCGGATGATGCCGTCGTTGCGCTCGCCGCGGCGGGCGATGACCCAGACGAGGCCGTTCACGCCGAGCACGACGAGCATGAGGATGAGGCCCAGCGCCACGGCGAGCGGCAGGTCGCCCTTCGAGGTTTCGAGCGCGATGGTCGTCGTCATGGTGCGGGTGAAGCCGTCGATATTGCCGCCGACGATCATCACCGCGCCGACTTCCGCCGCGGCGCGGCCAAAGCCGGCGAGCGCGGCGGTGACGAGCCGGAAGCGCGCGTCCCACAACAGCGCGCCGGCGCGCGCCATCGGGCCGAGATGCAGCGCGGTGAGTTCGTCGCGATATTCCTCCCACAGGTCGGCGACGGCCTGACGCGTCAGCGCCGCGATGATCGGCGTCACCAGCACGGCCTGGGCGATGATCATGGCCTCGCGGGTGAACAGCAGCCCCCATGCGCCGAGCGGGCCGGAGCGCGACAGCAGCAGGTAGATCGTCAGGCCGACGAGCACTGGCGGCAGGCCCATCAGCGCATTCAGCACGACGATGGCGAGGTTGCGGCCGGGAAAGCGCGTCAGCGCCAGCAGCGCGCCGAGCGGCAGGCCGATGAGCGCGGCAACGGCGACGGCGGACAGGCTGATCGACAGCGACAGGCCGACGATGCTCCACAGGCGCGGATCGCCGAGCATGAGGCCGAAGGCGTCAGCTCCCATGCGCCTGCGCCAGATCCGCCCACCAGGCGTCGAGCGCTGCGCGCGAGCACGGCAATTGCGCGTCGAGGCCGGAGGCGAAATCGTTCCATGCGGGCAGGAAGCGCGCGGCGACGGCGACGAGAACGGGCACGCCGGCGGCGACCGCCGCGCCGATGTCGGCGACGACGCCGTCCTTTTCTTCGGCTTCGAGCTTGCCGAAGCGGTTGACGACGATGAGGTCGGGGCGGCCGGCGACCGCCGCGCCGACGATCTGGCTGACGCGGGCGATGGCCGAGGGATCGACGCGGCAGGAGCCGGCCTGCCGGCCAAGATCCTGCATCAGCGCGAAGCTGCCGCCGGTGGCGATGTCGACGGCCCGCACCGCGCCGGTGCATTCGTCGACGCCCGAATCCGTCTGGCGCACGCCGGCGATGCGGCGGCCCTTGTGCTGCTCGGCTGCGACGAAATCGGCGATCAGGGCGTCGACGGGTTCGTCGGCGGCAAAGACGATGGCGGCGAGGCGCTTGGCAGAGGTCATGACGCAGCCTTGCGGATATGGAACACGCAGAGACCGTCGCCGTTCTCCTGACGCTCCAGCGCGTCGCCGGTCTCGCGCAGCAGGTTGGGAATGTCGATGACGGCCATCGGATCGGTGCATTCGACGACGAGCCGGTCGCCCTGCGCCGCCTCGCGCAGGGCCTTGCGCGTGCGCAGGGCCGGAAGGGGACATTTGAGGCCGCGCAGGTCGAGGACGCGGAAGGTCTGGGGGGCGCTGGTCATCTAGGCTCGCTGGACGATTTGGCCGGAAATCTAACGTAAAGGGCGCGCGCTCGCCAGCCGGCGCGTCAGCGTGACGCGCCGGGCAAAACAGGCTAGTTGTCGAGTCTCTGAACATCAGGCCGAAACGGGAGGGTCGCCGGTGCGCGTGATTGGGTTTTCCGGCTGGAGCGGCGCGGGCAAGACGACGCTTCTGGTCAAGCTGATTCCGCTGCTGAAGGCGCGCGGCTTGTCGGTTTCGACATTGAAACACGCCCATCACGCCTTCGATATCGACCGGCCGGGCAAGGATTCGTTCGAGCATCGCTCGGCGGGCGCGCGGGAAGTGCTGGTCGCTTCGTCGCAGCGCTGGGCCCTGATGCACGAGCTTGACGGGCCGGAGCCGACGCTGGCTGCTCTGGTGTCGCGCATGACGCCGGTCGATCTGCTGCTGATTGAGGGCTTCAAGCGGCAGGAGCATGTGAAGATCGAGGTTCACCGCACCGCCAATGGCAAGCCGCTGATCCACCCGGAAGACGATACGATCCGCGCGCTGGTGAGCGATCTCGCCGCGCCGCCGCCCGGCCTGCCGCACGCGCATCTCGACGACATGGCGCGCGTCACCGAACTGGTGCTGCAACTGGCGCAGCCGCTCGACGAAACGCTGGCGCGGCTCAACGGCTGAGCGGAGGCGGGGATGGCGCAGCTCTCGGCGGATGTGTTCGCGGTCGGCGACAGGCTGATGCCGGTCGACGAGGCTCTGGCGCTGATCAAGGCGCGCACGCCCGCCGTGGCGGAAGCCGAGGATGTGGCGCTGATCGACGCCGACGGGCGCGTTCTGGCGCAGGATCTGACTGCGCCGCTCGATCTGCCGGTCTTCGACAATTCGGCCGTTGATGGCTATGCGGTGCGCTTTGCCGATCTGCGCAGCGACGCCGACACGGCTCTGCCCGTCGTCGGCCGCATCATCGCCGGCGGCGCGCCCGATGCGCCGCTGGGCGCGGCGACGGCTGCGCGCATCTTCACGGGCGCGGCCATGCCGGACGGGGCCGACACGGTTTTCATGCAGGAAGACGCGCGCGTTCTCGACGATGGCCGCGTCCTGCTGCCGAAGGGGCTGAAACGCGGGGCCAATCGCCGGCCGCGCGGCGAGGATATCGTGCGCGGCGATCTCGCCATCGCCGCCGGACGCCGGCTGACGCCGCAGGACATTGCGCTGGCGGCGGCCCTGGGCCTGACGCATCTTCGCGTGCGGCGGCCTCTGCGCGCGGCTGTGTTTTCGACCGGCGACGAGATCGTCTCGCCCGGTGCGCCGCTGGGGCCGGCGCAGCTTTACGATTCCAACCGTTTTGCCCTGCAGGCTTTGTTGAAGCGGCTCGGCTGCGCGGTGTCCGACCTTGGCGTGCTGCCGGACAATCGCGACGCCGTGCGCGCGGCGCTGTCGCGCGCGGCGAAGGACCACGATCTGGTGCTGACCTCGGGCGGCGTGTCGCTGGGCGAGGAGGATCACGTCAAGGCGGCGGTGGAGGAGGCGGGCGCGCTCGCCTTCTGGCGGCTGGCGATCAAGCCGGGCCGCCCCGTGGCGATGGGCGTCGTCGCGGGCGCGCCGTTCATCGGCCTGCCCGGCAATCCGGTCGCGGTGTTCGTGACCTTCGCCTATGTGGCGCGGCCGCTGATTCTGGCGCTGTCGGGCGCTGTCGAAGAGCCGCGGCCGATGCTGCCGGTGCGCGCCGGCTTTTCCTACAAGAAGAAGGCGGGGCGGCGCGAATATGTGCGCGTGCGGATCGTCGCCGGTACGGATGGCGCGGCCGTTGCCGAGAAATACGAGGTCGAGGGCGCGGGCGTCATCACCTCGCTGACGCGCACGCATGGGCTCGTCGAACTTGACGAGGCCGCGACGAATGTCGCCCCCGGCGACATGGTGCGCTTCATCGATTACGCCGCCTTGCGGTAGGCGAGCGCCAGCGGCGCGACGAGCAGGGCGCAGCCTGCCGCCGCGCCATAGGCCGCGCCCGCGCCCCAATTCGTCCATAGCGCGCCGAAGATGACATTGCCCGTCAGCACCGCGACGGCGCTGGCCAGATTGAACAGGCCAAAGCCGGTGGCGCGCAGGCTCTCCGGCGCGGTCTCGGCGACGAGCGCCGCAAGCAGGCCTTGCGACAGCGCCATATGCACGCCCCACAGCGCAATGCCGGCGAAAACGACGACGAGGCTGCCGTTGATGGCCAGAACGGCCTCAGCCAGCGCCAGCGACAGGATGGCTGCGCCGAGCAAGGACTTGCGGCTCAGCCTGTCGACGAGCTTGCCGGCGGGATAGGCGCCGAGCGCATAGATGAGGCTCATCGCCACCAGCACGGCGGGAGCGTAGGCGGCGGGCAGGCCGCTGCCGGTGGCGCGCAGGACGAGAAAGGCTTCGCTGACGCGGGCGAAGGCGAGCAGGCCGCCGATGGCGACGACCAGCCAGAACATCGGCGACATTTGCCGCATGGCGGCGCGCGTCAGCGGATTGGTTCGCGTCGTCGGCTTGCCGTCCGGCTCAACGACGCCGAAGGCGAGCACGGCGACGGCCAGCGCGGCGGGAATGACCGCGATCCAGAAGACGAAGCGGAAATCGTTGAGCGTCCACACCATCAGGGCGATGGCGATGAGCGGTCCGAGCACCGCGCCCAATGTGTCGAGCGACTGGCGCAGGCCATAGGCCGCGCCGCGCAGCGCCTCCGGCGTCACGTCGGCGACGAGCGCGTCGCGCGGCGCGCCGCGAATGCCCTTGCCGATGCGGTCGATGAAGCGGGCGGCGATGACCTCGCCCGCGCCGCTCGCCAGCGGAAAGATCGGCTTGGTCAGCGCGGCCATGGCATAGCCCGCGAGCGCCAGCGCCTTGCGCTTGCCGAGCCAGTCGGACAAGGCGCCGGAGAAGATCTTCACCGCCAGCGCGGTCGCCTCGGCAATGCCTTCGATCCAGCCGACGGAGGCGACGGAAAGGCCGAGCACGGCGGTGAGATAGACCGGCAGCAGCGCATGGATCATCTCCGATGAGACATCCATCAGCATCGACGTCAGGCCGAGCGCCCAGACGGTCGCCGGCAGGGCGGGCCGCGTCATCCGCGCAGCGAGAAGGCGCGGGCGATGCGCGCGCCATTGGCGAGCGTGTCAAGAGCGAGGCCGCCCTCGCAGGCGAGGTCGACCGCCTCGCGCAGGCGGGCGTGGCGCAGGCTGCCGCTGCCGCCGACGAAAGCGTCGAAATCGCCCTTTTCCTGCGCGTCGGCGCCCGTCTCGACCGCCAGCGCCAGGGCCAGCGCCGCGCGCGCCTGCGGCGCGGCGTGACGGGCGACGCGGTAGATGTTGACGAAGCGCTTGAGGGCGCGCGGGCTGTCGCCGGCGACGGGCGCGAGATCGGCCAGCAGCTTTTTCTCGTCGTCGCTCAGGCCGTCGTTGAACAGCGAGGCGGCGGGGTCGATGGCGGCCGCTGGCTTTGCCGCCTTCGGCTCAAGCAGCGAGGAGACGAAACCACGGGCGCGATCGCCGGCGACATCGCCGAGTTGCAGCGGCAATTGCACCAGCTTTTCCAGCCGTCCGGCGTCGAGGCCGTTGGGATCGACGGCGACCAAGGTCGCGGCGTGACGCGAAAGGCCGGAAACGCGCTCGACGAGCGCCAGTCGCTCGGACGCCGGCAGCGCGTCGAGGCCGTCGACGACGAACGCGAAACGTTGCGGGCCTTCGAACTTGCCCTCGTCGATCAGATCGTCGAGGCGGGCGAAGAAGGCGCGGGCGGCGGAGACGGCGTCGGCCTTCAGGGCGAAGGGCAGCGGCGTCTGCGCGCCGTCGCGCGTGCCGACGCGGCGCTCGGCGGCGTCAAGCAGGCGCGCGGCGGCCTCGGCCTCGCCGGTCAGCGTTTCGACGCGGCGGGCGTGATGGGCGGCGAGATTGTCGAGATCGCGCCGCCGCGTCTCGACATCCTCCCTGAGCAACGCGACGCCGCGCAGGATTGGCCGCATGAAGCGAAATGCGCGCAACAGGTTGACGGCAAGCGCCGCCAGCGCGGCGATGAACGCCACGCTGCGCAGGCTCGCGGCCCAGCCGATATGCGCCTCGAGCCAATTGGCGGCGGGCGCCAATTGTTCGCCGTTCGCGCGCAGCCAGCCGAGCCAGACCGCGCGGCCGTCGACGACATGGCCGAGGCCCCAGGCGAGAAGAAGGGCGACAATCGCCAGGACGAGCAATCGACTCTGGCCGCGGAAAGCCCACAGCGCGCGCGTCGAGGCGGCGGCGCGGGCGAGCGGGCCGCCGGCGCCGGAGATGTCGCGCACGAGATCCTTGAACGTGTCGATCGGATCGCCCGAGAAACCAAAGGCCCTCTGGCGCGCGTCGAGTTCGCCGCGACGGCTGCGGACGAAGGCGTCGATGCGCGTGCCGCCGGCGTCATAGAGAACAGTCTCGACAAGGCGCGACTGCCGCGCTTCGGTCTCCTGCAGCGCGCGGCGTTCGGCTTCGAGGCGGCGGCGGGCGGCGTCGCTGGCCTCGGCCGCCTCGCGCGCGGTCTGATGCGCGTCGCGCACGGCGTGCAGGGCCTCGCTCGCCAGCGCCGGCCATTTGGCCCCGATCGCCTGCGCCGCGGTCATCGCCAGCGCGGCTTCGGCGTCGGCGGCGTGCCGGAGGGCGTCGAGGCGCGCGATGACGAAGCGGGCCGCATAGGGGCCCTTGCCAGCCTGCGCTGCGGCATTGCTCAGCATTTCGACGCGGACGGCGAGGCGCTTGAGAAAGGTGCTCTTGCCCGAGCCGGGGCCGCCGAGCGCGGCGATGGTCAGCGGCGTATCGGTGCGCGCGTGGCAGATCAGTTCCGACATCAGCCGAATGGCGCCGTCCTGGCCGAGTGCGTCGCCATGGGCGGGCGCGTCCGCAGCGAAGACCTGACCTTCCGCCGGCGGGCGCGCCGGCGCGGGCGCGATATCGACTTTCGGTTCGAGGCGCGTGGATTGGGTCACCGTCATGATCTCCGAATCGCTTTGTTTAAGAAAGGGCCACGCCATTTGACGCATGGCAAGCTGAACCGGGCGACCCGACAGCAACGGCGGCGCGTTTTGTGGGGCGGCGCGGCGTCAGGCCGCGGTCAGGCGAAACGCGCGCGGATTTTCGGCCAGAGCAGGGTGCGCGCGCCGGCGACGTCCAGCGCCAACGTCATGGCGGCATAGACGGCAAGGCCGAGGCCGGCCTGGACGGCGAGAGCGACAAAGCCGGGTTGCATCGAACGCAGCGGCAGCACAACCGCCACCATGACGCCGGTGGACAAGGCGATCGACAGCAAGGCGCGCAGCGGCGGCCAGACGGCTTGCGAATAGATGCCGTAGGCGACGACCGCGACAAAGCCGGTGATCATGGCGATCAATTGCGCCAGCGCGAGATTGATGGCGTCGTCCGTGGTCGGCAGGACAGCGATGGCGAGCATGTTTGCCGCTGCGGCGATCAAGCCGCCGATCAGCAGCGGGCCGGTGCGCCGGGCGATCTGGAAAATCGGATTGATGGCGAAACTGGTGAGCGCGGCAATGGTGAGTGCGGGCGTCAAGATCATGAAATAACGAGCGAAATGGCCATGGAATTCGGCCGGAACGAAGATCGCCTCGAAGCTCGGCAGGACCAGCAGGCAGCCGGCGCAGGCGGGCAGGAGAACGGCGGCGAGGATCGCCATATTGGTCGCCAATTGCTGGCTGGCGCTGTCGGCGCCGCGCTCGTGGTCGGCGCGCACGGCGAGCTGGAACAGCAGCGCGTCGAGCGAGGAGGCGAGCGCGTTCAGGACGCGGATGGCGATGTCGAAGGCGAGCGCGAACTGGCCGGCTTCCGCCAGCCCATGCCATTTGGCCGCCAGCGCGCGGTCCAGCATCGGGATCGATTGGTAGATCAGCGAGCCGACGCAGATCGGCCAGGCATACCTCAGGAACTGGCCGGTCAACCGCCATTGCGCCAGCGACAGCCGCGCGGCGGGGTCGATCAGCTTGCGGGCGTTGACGGCGAAGGCGCCGACGACGCTGACGAAAATGCCCAGCAGCGCCATCCGCGCCGAGCCGAAATAATAGGCGCCGCCGACGACCAGGCCGAAGGACAAGAGGTTCTTGAGGATGACCAGCCCGGTATAGGCGCGGTCGAGGAAACGAGCGCGCAGCAGGCTGGAGGAGAAATCATAGACGGCGTTGGCGATGGCGACGGCCATGGCGGCGGCGATCAGATGGTCGGACAGGCCGACGTCGAGGTTGAGCGCGTCGATGACGATGGCGGCAAGGCCGACGGTCGCCATCACGGCCAGGAACCAGGCGTCCAGCGTCGCGCGGATCTCCGGGTGGCTGACCCTGTTCGTCTCGGAATAAAAGCGCACGGCGGCGGCGCGAATCCACTCGAACAGCAGCCATTGCAGCATCGAGGCCGCCAGAAACGCCAGAGCATAACGCCCGTATTCCGCCGGCCCGAGGAATTTCGCCACCAGCAGGCCGATGGCGAAGTTCATCAGGCTATTGAGCAGAAAGGCGAAAATGATGAGCACAGGCGGTCTCGCGCGGACGGATGGACGCCAATGTGCCAGCCAATTGCAAAAAGAAGCTGAAGCGGATGCGTGAAGGCGCCGCCATGACGGCGGGTCGCGTCCGATTTTGCTGGCCTTTCGCGCCCCAGCCTCGCTAAAAGGGCCCCAGCTTTCCCGTTTTCAGGAATACAGGCCCCATGGCGCGGCAATTCATTTACCATATGCAGGGTCTTAACAAGACCTTCCCCGGCGGCAAGAAGGTGCTGGAGAACATCCACCTGTCCTTCTACCCCGACGCCAAGATCGGCGTGCTCGGCGTCAACGGCTCGGGCAAGTCGACCCTGCTGAAGATCATGGCCGGGCTCGACAAGGAGTTCACCGGCGAGGGCTTCGTCGCCGAAGGCGCCAAGGTCGGCTACCTGCCGCAGGAGCCGCAGCTCGACGACAGCCTCGACGTGCGCGGCAATGTGATGCTCGGCGTGCAGGCGCAAAAGGACATTCTCGACCGCTACAACGAACTCGCCGTCAATTACTCGGACGAGACGGCCGAGGAGATGGCGAAGCTGCAGGACGAGATCGACGCCAAGAACCTGTGGGATCTCGACAGCCAGGTCGAGCAGGCGATGGACGCGCTCGGCTGCCCGCCCGACGATTGGGCGGTGGAAAAGCTGTCGGGCGGCGAGCGCCGCCGCGTCGCGCTGTGCAAGCTGCTGCTGGAAAAGCCCGACCTGCTGCTGCTCGACGAACCGACCAACCATCTCGACGCCGAGACGGTGAACTGGCTCGAAGGCCATTTGCGCAATTATCCGGGCGCGATCCTGATCGTCACCCATGACCGCTACTTCCTCGACAATGTCACGGGCTGGATTCTCGAGCTCGATCGCGGCCGCGGCATTCCCTACGAGGGCAATTACTCGGCCTGGCTGACGCAGAAGCAGAAGCGCCTGGCGCAGGAAGGCCGCGAGGAAGAAGCCCGCCAGCGCGCGCTCGAAGCCGAATCCGAATGGATCGCCTCCAGCCCGAAGGCGCGTCAGGCCAAGTCCAAGGCGCGCATCCAGCGCTACGAGGATCTCGTCGCCAAGCAGAACGACAAGGCGCCGACGACGGCGCAGATCGTCATTCCGGTGGCCGAGCGCCTCGGCAACAATGTCATCGACTTCGACCATCTGTCGAAGGGCTTCGGCGACAAGCTGCTGATCGACGACCTGTCGTTCAAGCTGCCGCCGGGCGGCATCGTCGGCGTCATCGGCCCCAACGGCGCCGGCAAGACGACGCTGTTTCGCATGATCACCGGGCAGGACAAGCCCGACAGCGGCTCGATCGCCATCGGCGAGTCGGTCAAGCTCGGCTATGTCGACCAGTCGCGCGACGCGCTCGACGACAAGAAGACCGTGTGGGAGGAAATCTCCGGCGGCAACGAGGTGATCTATCTCGGCAAGCGCGAGATCAATTCGCGCGGCTATTGCTCGACCTTCAACTTCAAGGGCGGCGACCAGCAGAAGAAGGTCGGCATGCTGTCGGGCGGCGAGCGCAACCGCGTGCATCTGGCCAAGATGCTGAAGTCGGGCGCCAACTTGCTGCTGCTCGACGAACCTACCAACGATCTCGACGTCGACACGTTGCGTGCGCTCGAAGACGCGCTGACGGATTTTGCCGGCTGCGCCGTCATCATCTCGCATGATCGCTTCTTCCTCGACCGCATCGCGACGCACATGCTCGCCTTCGAGGGCGACAGCCATGTCGAATGGTTCGAGGGCAATTTCCAGGACTACGAGGAAGACAAGAAGCGCCGCCTCGGCATCGACTCGGTCATCCCGCATCGCCTGAAATACAAGAAGTTCAGCCGATAACAGCACGGCCGCTGCGTCTTTTTCCGACGCAGCGGCCAATCCTTCAATCGAAAAACTCCTCGTCCAGACGTTTGATGAACAAGGTTTCCTCGACGCGGCAACCCACATCGTAGCGGATCATCAATTTCGTCAGTTGCGCGCCGTCGATCAGCACAATGCGCTTGCTGAGAAATTCGGAGGTTTCGCGGGCTGACTGCGTGAAGGACGAGGTTGTGACGAAGAGACCTTTGGTCGCCTTGAACCGGTCGAGCGACCCGAAGAAGTCCCGCACCGCGCCCGCGCCAACGGAATTGTTGAGCGCATAGCGCTTGGCCTGAACATAGACGCGGTCGAGGCCAAGGGCGTCCTGATCGACGACGCCATCCACGCCGCCATCGCCGCTCTTGCCGATGGCGCGCGCCGCCTCAACTGCGGAACCGCCATAGCCCATCGAAGTCAGCAATCTGACGATGAGACGCTCGAAAAAATCTGGCGGCGCCGAGAGGATCCTTTCAATCAATTCCGCAGCAAGATCATTATGAAGCTGCCGCTCCGCCGTTCGCATCATTTCATCTGGCGTCAGGTTGGATTGGCCGTTTGTCGGCGTCTCGGCCGAAACATCCGACGCATTGCCATCTGCTGATTTTTCACCGGCTCGCCGGTCGCGAAAAGTCGGAAACTGCTCCAGATATTTGACGTCGATGTATTCTGGCGTATGAGCGAGGACGTTGCGCCCCTCGGCTGTGATGGCAAAACGGCCGCGACCGGTCGATGTAACCAGTCCGGCCATGCCAAGGTAGACCTTGGCCCAATGCACACGGTTGGCAAACCGCGTCTGTCGGCCGGACGGCAGCAGTTCGGACGCGTCCTCGTCGGACAAGGCCAACTCGATGCGCAGCTTTTCAACGACATCGCGCATGGCGACATCGCCATTGGCGCTGGCGCGCAAGACAGGCAATGTCAATTCTTGGAAAACGGGGACTGTCATCTTTCGTCGCTCAGTATGTTCTGGCTGAAAATGCGATTCTAAATGAAATGCTATAGATGACGACTTGGAAACGCCATCTTCAACGTCGCTCCGACCCAGCAAGCCCGAGCCTTCGGCGCTCTTGCAAGGCTGCGGCGCATGGGACAAACTTTGATCGGGGCATGGCGGCCGTTCGCGCTGAGGGCGGCCGCATAATTGGGAGTTTAATCAATGTCGCCTGACACATCGGCCAATCGCCGCGTGGGCGCGCGCGTTCTGAAACTGGCGGGCTTCGGCGGCTTGCTCGTCGCCGCGGGCCTGCTCTCCGGCTGCTATTCGGGCTACGGCTACGGATATGGCTATGGCGCGCCTGTCTATGTCGCCGCGCCGCCGCCGCCGCCGCCGGTCTATCGCTGCGCCGTGCGCCGCAGCTGGGATCCGTGGATCGGCGCCTATCGCGTTCGCCGCGTCTGCTACTGAGCCGCAGCGGCGACGCGTGAGCATCCAGTCCATGAAAAAAGCCGCCTCTCGCGAGGCGGCTTTTTTTGACGCGTGAGCCGATTACGGCTTCATGCAATCGGCGCGGAACTTCTTGCGCTCCTTGCCGTGCAGTTTCTTGGCGTCAGCCTGCGCCGAGCATTCCTTCGACTTGGCGCTGCGCTCGGCCTTGGCCGGCTTGGCCGCCTTGGCGGGCGCTGCCGCAGGCGCGGCGGCGGGGGCGGCGGCGGGCGCAGCGACAGCGGGCTTGGCGGGCGTCGCGCCGGACATGCCGCTCTGCTGGGCGAAAGCCGCGCCGGAGAAAGCGAGGACGCTGGCGAGAACGAGTGCGGACTTCAATTTCATGTTGGCGTTTCCTTGCTTTAAGGCTGCGGGCCCTTGGGGCCTCGCGCACAATGAGATTATTCAACTGAATGCCGCATGAATGCGGCGTCGTCCTGTTTCACTCTCATTCGCGTGGCGGCAGCCTGTGTTGCGCCGTTCTTGATCTCGCCGCGCGTTTCATTCGGCTTTGCAGCCAATTGTCAGTCTAGCACTGGTCCGGCGCAGGGGAATTGTTTTTACGTCTTCTATGGCGCGGCGCGTTGCGGCTATGTTGAACCCGTTTGCAGAAAGGGACGAACCGCGCATGAAGCTGGCCATATCCGATCTTGTCGCCGCTTTCCCCGACTTCCGCGTCGCGGCGCTGGTGCTTGAGGGCGGGAGGATTGCGCCGGCGCGCTCGCCCGATCTCGAGGCCTATATCGCGCGGCAGCAGGACGAGGCGCGGGCGCGGCACGCCGGGGTGGAATTGTCGGCGATCCCCGGCATCGCCGCCTGGCGCAGCGCCTATCGCGGCTTTGGCATCAAGCGCACGAGCTACCGCTCCTCGGTCGAGCGGCTGGTCAAGCGCGTGCTGGCGGGCGATTCGCTGCCGGCGATCAACGGCTTCGTCGATCTCTACAACGCCATTTCGCTGAAATATGAGCTGTGCCTCGGCGCGGACGATCTCGACAAGGTCAGCGGCGATCTGGCTTTCCGCTATTCCCGGCCCGGCGACACGTTTCTCGATATGGGCGCGGCCGAGGGCGAAGATCCCAACGACCCGCCCAAGCACGGCGAAGTCGTCTATGCCGACGCCGATCATGTGCTGTGCCGGCGCTGGAACTGGCGGCAGGACGCCCGTTCGGCCGTCGGGCCGGAGACGGGCCGCATTGTCGTCACCGTGCAGTCGAACGGCTGGGGCGACGTCGCGGCGGCGGCGGACGAGCTGGCGCGGCTGGCGGCGCAGGAATTCGGCATGAGCGCCCGGATCGCCGTCGCCGACGCCGCGACCCCCGTGGTCACACTCTGACTTGTCAGGGCGCGCCCGCCCCGACAGGATCAGCTCCATGCGGCCCGCCTGAGAAGGCCGCGAGGAGACGCAACCCATGGAAACGCCCCCGGTTCATCCTTTCCGCGGCCTCGATGTCGCGGAGCTTGTCCGCATTCGCGCCCGCACGCGGCCCGATCATCCCTTCCTGATCTGGGAACCCTTCGACGGGCCGTCCGAGACGCTGACCTATGGCGCTTTCGGCGAGCGCGTGGCGCGCGTCGCCGCCGGTCTGGCCAAACGCGGCGTCAAACCGGGCGAATATGTGCTGATCCATCTCGACAATTGCCTTGAGACGCTGGTGGCCTGGTATGGCTGCGCCACGCTCGGCGCGGTGGCGGTGACGACCAATGCGCGTTCCTCGCTCGATGAGTTGACCTATTTCGCCAATCATTGCGGCGCGGTCGCCGCCATCACCCAGCCGCGCTTTGCCGAACTGGTCAACAAGGCGTCGAGCCATTTCCGCTTCATCGCCGTGACGAGCCACGACAATGGCGCGGCCCCGGCGGCCGGTTTCGCGCCGGGCTCGGATTCGTTCGAGGCGCTGCTGGGCGACGCCGCCGACGCGCCGCTGCGCGCGCCCGACGCGATGCATCCGCTCGGCGTGCAATATACGTCGGGCACGACCTCGCGGCCGAAGGGCGTGCTGTGGACGCACGCCAACGCCCTGTGGGGCGCGCGCGTCAACGCCGCGCATGAGGATCTGCGCAAGGAGGACGTGCATCTCGTCCATCTGCCGCTGTTCCACACCAATGCGCAGGCCTATTCGGTGCTGGCGACCTTGTGGGCGGGCGGCACGGCGGTGATCATGCCGCGCTTCTCGGCCAGCCGCTTCTGGCCGTTGTCGCTGAAGCACCGCGCCACCTGGACCTCGGTCATTCCGTTCTGCGTCAAGGCGCTGGTGAACATCGAGCGGCCGGCCGAACATTTCTACCGGCTGTGGGGGTCTGCGGTGAACGAGCCGCCGACCGACAAGCATTTCGGCGTCAAGACCATCGGCTGGTGGGGCATGACCGAGACGATCAGCCACGGCATCGTCGGCGACGTGCATCTGCCCAACGTGCCGATGTCATGCGGCCGCGCCGCGCCGGAATATGTCATCCATATCGAGGACGACGACGGGCGTCCGGTCGAGGGCGGCCAGACGGGCCATCTCAAGGTGCGGGGCGTGCGCGGCCTGTCGCTGTTTGCCGAATATATCAACAATCCGCAGGCGACCGCCGATTCGTTCGATTCGCGCGGGCTGTTCCTGACCGGCGACCGGGTGAAGCTGCTGGCCGACGGCTCGATCCAGTTCTCCGACCGCGACAAGGACATGCTCAAGGTCGGCGGCGAGAATGTCGCGGCTTCCGAGATCGAGCGCGTCATCCTCTCCGTGCCGGGCGTGCGCGAGGCGGCGGTGGTCGCAAAGCCGCACGCCATGCTGGACGAGGCCCCCGCCGCCTTCATCATCGCCGAGCAGGGACGCGAGGGGGCGTTGCCGGCCGAGATTCTGGCGGCCTGCAAGGCGGTGCTGGCCGATTTCAAGGTGCCGCACGAAATCCGCATCGTCGAGGAATTGCCGCGCTCGACGCTGGAAAAGGTGGCGAAGGCGGAATTGCGAAAGCTTTTCAAGCAGGAGAGCTGAACCTGTCCGTCGCGGCGTCAGGACCGGGCGCATTGCGCGCCCGGTCTCGATGTCGCAGGGCTTGAATGAGGCTTGCCTGCTGGCGATTTAACGCATAAAGATATGTTTATATCCTTTTTGCGGAACGCGCCGCCATGTCCGATCACGCCTCGCTGGAACAGGTGCTGACCGCTCTCGAAGCGGCGGGCGAAGGCACGCGCCTGCGCCTGCTGGCGCTGTTGGCGGAAGCCGAGCTGACGGTTTCCGAACTCGTCACCATCCTTGGCCAGTCGCAGCCGCGCGTGTCGCGCCATCTCAAGCTGCTGGTCGAGGCCGGGCTGATCGAGCGCCATCGCGAGGGGTCTTGGGCGTTTTTCCGCGCCGCGCAGGACGGCGCAGCGGCGGCTCTGGCGCGGGATGTGATTGCCCGCATCGCGCCCGCCGATCCGGTGATCGCCGCCGACAAGGGGCGTCTGGCCGAGGTGCGGCGTTCGCGCGCCGAGCATGCCGGCCGCTATTTCGCCGCCCATGCCGAGAACTGGAACCGCATACGCGCCCTGCATGTCTCCGAGGAGCGCGTCGAGGCGGCGGTGCGCGAGGCCATCGGCGACAAGCCTGTGCAGGCGGCGCTCGACCTTGGCGCCGGCACGGGCCGGATGCTGGAGCTGATCGCGCCGCTGGCGCAGCGCGCCGTCGGCGTCGACCAATCGCCGCATATGCTGGCGCTGGCGCGGGCGCAGATGGAGCGCGCCGGCCTGCGCAATGTCAGCCTGCGGCAGGGCGATATCTATGCGCTGCCAGTGGAGCGCAACGCTTTCGACCTCATCGTCGTGCATCAGGTTTTGCATTATCTCGATGAGCCGGCCCGCGCCATCCGCGAGGCGGCGCGCGCGCTGCGTCCGGGCGGGCGTCTGGTCATCGTCGATTTCGCGCCGCATTCGGACGAGAGCCTGCGCGAGAACCACGCCCATCGCCGCCTTGGCTTCGCCCGCGCCGAAATCGAGGCGATGATGCGCGACGCCGGCCTCGAGACCGATTTCTACCGCGAGCTGACGCCCGACGCCGCCGCCGGCATGACGCTCACCGTTTCCCTCTGGCTTGGCCATGATCCGCGCATGATCGCGGATGCGGCCGCCTTCACATCGCAGGAGGTCGCCTGATGGGCGTCTCGCATATTTCGCCGCCGTCGCCGCCGCGCGTGTCGTTCGAGTTCTTTCCGCCGGCGACGCCGCAGATGGAGACGACCCTGTGGGAGTCGATCCATCGTCTTGCGCCGTTGCAGCCGAGCTTCGTCTCCGTCACCTATGGCGCCGGCGGTTCGACGCGCGAACGCACGCATGCGACCGTCGCGCGCCTCATTCGCGAGACCAACATCAAGCCCGCCGCGCATCTGACCTGCGTCGCCGCGACGCGCGAGGAGGTCGATGACGTCATCCGCGCCTACTACGATGTCGGCGTGCGCCACATCGTCGCCTTGCGCGGCGATCCGCAGGGCGGCATCGGCACGGCCTATACGCCGCATCCGGGCGGCTACCAGACCTCGACGGAACTGGTGAAGGGCATTCGCCGCATCGGCGATTTCGAAGTGTCGGTTTCGGCCTATCCGGAGAAACATCCCGAGAGCGCCTCGATCGACGCCGACATCGACGTGCTCAAGGCCAAGGTCGATGCCGGCGCGACGCGCGCCATCACGCAATTCTTTTTCGAGAACGACACCTATCTGCGTTATCTCGACCGCGTGCGGGCGCGGGGCGTCACGATCCCGATCCTGCCGGGCATCGTGCCGGTGTCGAATTTCAAGCAGACGGCGAATTTCGCGCGCAAGACCGGCGCGAGCGTGCCGCAATGGCTGGCCGACAAGTTCGAGGGGCTCGACAATGACGCCGAGACGCGGCGGCTGATCGCGGCGGCGGTGACGGCCGAACAGGTCTATGGCCTGCTGGAAAACGGCGTGCGCGATTTCCATTTCTACACGATGAACCGGGCCGATCTCGTCTATGCGATCTGCCATTTGCTCGGCCTGAGGCCGCAAGTTGACGCCAATGTGAAGGAGTGCGTGTGATGGCCGTGTCGCAGAAGAAGGGCGCCGACATCCGCGCCGCGCTCGACGCCGCCGCGCGCGAGCGCATCCTCGTGCTCGACGGCGCGATGGGCACGATGATCCAGAACCTGAAGCTCGACGAGGCCGCCTTTCGCGGCGCGCGCTTCAAGGATTGGGCGCATGACCTGCGCGGCAACAACGACCTGCTCATCCTGACGCAGCCCGACGCCATCCGCGACATTCACCTGCAATATTTCATGGCCGGCGCCGATATCGTCGAGACCAACACCTTCTCCTGCACGACGATTGCGCAGGCCGATTACGGCATGGAATCTCTGGTCGTCGAGCTGAACCGCGAGGGTGCGCGGCTGGCGCGCGAGGCGGCGGACGAGGCCGAGCGGCGCGACGGCCGCAGGCGCTTTGTCGCCGGCGCGCTCGGGCCGACCAACCGCACCGCGTCGATCTCGCCGGACGTCAACAATCCCGGTTTCCGCGCCGTGTCCTTCGACGATCTGCGCCTCGCCTATCTCGAAGCGGCGCTGGCGCTGATCGAGGGCGGCGCGGACATGCTGCTGGTCGAGACGATCTTCGACACGCTCAACGCCAAGGCGGCGCTTGCCGGCATCGACGAGGCGTTCGAACAGACGGGCGACGTGTTGCCGGTGATGATCTCGGGCACGATCACCGATCTGTCGGGCCGCACTTTGTCGGGCCAGACGCCGACGGCGTTCTGGCATTCGCTGCGCCACGCCAAGCCGTTTTCCATCGGCCTCAATTGCGCGCTGGGCGCGCGCGAGATGCGCGCCCATATCGCCGAAATCGGCCGCGTCGCCGACACGTTCGTTTGCGCCTATCCCAATGCCGGCCTGCCGAACGAATTCGGCCTCTACGACGAGAGCCCGGACTATATGGCCGCGCTCGTCGGCGAATTCGCGGACTCAGGTCTCGTCAATGTCGTCGGCGGCTGCTGCGGCACAACGCCCGCTCACATCCGCGCCATCGCGGAACGGGTGAAGGGCGTGCGCCCGCGCGCCATCCCCGAGATTGCGCCGCTGTTGCGCCTGTCAGGCCTCGAGCCGTTCACGCTGACGCCGGACATCAAGTTCGTCAATGTCGGCGAGCGCACCAATGTCACGGGCTCGGCCAAGTTCCGCAAGCTGATCAAGGCCGGCGATTACGCCGCCGCGCTCGACGTGGCGCGCGACCAGGTGGCGAATGGCGCGCAGATCATCGATATCAACATGGACGAGGGCCTGCTCGACTCGCAGAAGGCGATGGTCGAATTCCTCAACCTCGTCGCCGCCGAGCCGGATATCGCGCGCGTGCCGGTGATGGTCGATTCCTCCAAGTTCGAGGTGATCGAGGCTGGCCTGAAATGCATTCAGGGCAAGGCCGTCGTCAATTCGATCTCGCTGAAGGAAGGCGAGGACAAGTTCATCGAGCAGGCGCGCATCTGCAAGCGCCATGGCGCGGCGGTCGTCGTCATGGCCTTCGACGAGACGGGGCAGGCGGACACGCGGGCGCGAAAGGTCGAGATCTGCGCGCGCGCCTATGACGTGCTGGTCAACAAGGTCGGCTTCGCGCCGGAAGACATCATCTTCGATCCCAATATTTTTGCGGTGGCGACGGGCATCGAGGAGCATGACAATTACGGCGTCGACTTCATCGAGGCGACGCGCGACATCCGCGCAAATTGCCCGCATGCGCATGTGTCGGGCGGCGTGTCGAACCTGTCGTTCTCGTTCCGCGGCAATGAGCCGGTGCGCGAGGCGATGCATTCGGTCTTCCTGTTCCATGCGATTTCCGCCGGCATGGACATGGGCATCGTCAACGCCGGCCAGCTCGCGGTCTACGAGGAGATCAATCCCGAATTGCGCGAGGCCTGCGAGGACGTGGTGCTCAACCGCCGCGCCGATTCGACCGAACGCCTGCTGGCGCTGGCCGAGCGCTTCAAGGGGCAGGCAGGCGAGGTGAAGGAGAAAGATCTCGCCTGGCGCGACCAGCCGGTCGAGAAGCGCCTCGAACATGCGCTGATCAACGGCATTACCGAATTCATTGACGCCGATGTCGAGGAGGCGCGCGCCAAGCTGCCGCGGCCGCTCGACGTCATCGAAGGGCCGCTGATGGCCGGCATGAATGTCGTCGGCGACCTGTTCGGCGCGGGCAAGATGTTCCTGCCGCAGGTGGTCAAGTCGGCGCGCGTGATGAAGCAGGCGGTGGCCTATCTCATGCCCTATATGGAAGCGGAGAAGGGCAACAAGCGTTCCAGCGCCGGCAAGATCCTGATGGCGACGGTGAAGGGCGATGTGCACGATATTGGCAAGAACATCGTCGGCGTCGTGCTGGCCTGCAACAATTACGAGATCATCGACATTGGCGTGATGACGCCGGCGGCGAAGATCCTCGACGTGGCGCGCAAGGAGAATGTCGACGTCATCGGCCTGTCGGGCCTGATCACGCCGTCGCTCGACGAAATGTGCTTCGTCGCGGCGGAAATGGAGCGCGAGGGCTTCGACATTCCGCTGCTGATCGGCGGCGCGACGACGAGCCGCGTGCATACGGCGGTGAAGATCCACCCGAACTATTCACGCGGGCAGGCCGTCTATGTGACGGACGCCAGCCGCGCCGTCGGCGTGGTGCAATCGCTGCTGTCGCCGCAGACGCGCGAATCCTATGTCGCGACGCTGCGCGCCGAATATCGCAAGGTGGCGGACGCGCATGCGCGCGCCGAGGCCGACAAGCAGCGCCTGCCGCTGGCCCGCGCCCGCGCCAACGCCTTCAGGACGGACTGGGCGCATTACGCGCCGCCCAAGCCCACTTTCCTCGGCACGCGCGTCTTCCGCTCCTACGATGTCGCGGAGCTCGTGCCCTATATCGACTGGACGCCGTTTTTCCAGACCTGGGAGATGAAGGGCCGTTTCCCCGCCTTGCTCGACGATCCCAAGCAGGGGCAGGCGGCGCGCCAGCTCTATGAGGATGCGCAGGCGATGCTGAAGCGCATCGTCGAGGAGCGCTGGTTCAACCCGAAGGCGGTGATCGGCTTCTGGCCGGCGAATGCGGTCGGCGACGACATCCGCCTGTTCACAGGTGAATCGCGCCGGGAGACTTTGGCGACATTCTTCACCCTGCGCCAGCAATTGTCGAAGCGCGACGGCAAGCCGAACCTGGCGCTGGCCGATTTCGTCGCGCCCGTCGATGCGCAGCCCGATTATATCGGCGGCTTCGTCGTCACGGCGGGGGCGGAAGAAGGCAAGATCGCCGACCGTTTCGCCAAGGCCAATGACGATTACGGTTCGATCATGGTCAAGGCGCTCGCCGACCGCCTCGCCGAGGCCTTGGCCGAGCGCATGCACGAGCGCGTGCGCCGCGAGTTCTGGGCCTATGCGGCCGACGAGACGCTGACCAACGAGCAGCGCATCGCCGAGGATTATCGCGGCATTCGCCCCGCGCCCGGCTATCCGGCGCAGCCCGACCACACCGAGAAGGCGACGCTGTTCAAACTGCTCGAAGCCGAGCGGCGCATCGGCGTGTCGCTGACGGAGAGCTTCGCCATGCAGCCGGGCTCCTCGGTGTCGGGACTCTACTTTGCGCATCCGGACGCCTATTATTTCGGCGTCGCCAAGGTCGAACGCGATCAGGCGGAGGATTACGCCGAACGCAAGGGCATGAGCATCGCCGAGGTCGAGCGCTGGCTGGCGCCGATCCTGAACTATGATCCGGCGACGATTGTCGAGGCGGCCGAGTAAGCCGGGCAGGTTTGGCGGGAGGGCCGGGTGCAGCTGTCGAGGAAGTCGGCGATCGCGCTGATCATCGCGGGCGTTGTGGCGGTTGTGGCCGGCGGCGTCGCCTGGCGGTTGCTCGCCGCGCCCAAGCATCTCAGCGTCGCCGTGGCGAAGGACGGCGTCGACGCGACGATCATGGGCGCGTTCGCCAAGGCGCTTGAAGGATCGAAAGCCTCGCTGCGGCTCGACGTCGTGCCTGTCGCCGACGTTCTCGCCGCCGGCCATGCGCTGGCGACCGGCAAGACCGATCTTGCCGTCGTGCGGCCGGACCTGTCCGAGATCGGCGACGCGCTTGGCGTCACGCCGCTGCGCAAATCCGTTCTGGTCATCCTGACCCCGGAGACCAAAACCATCTCCAGCATCCCGAATCTGGTCGGCAAGCGTCTGGCGGTGGTGACGCGGGCGCCCGGCGACCGCACGATCGTCGATCGCCTGTTGCTGCGCTACGACCTGACGGGAAAAGTGCGGATCAGCGACGTCTCGGGCGCGGAGGCCGGAAAGCTGCTCGCCGGCAAGCAGGTCGACGCCGTTGCGATGATGACGCCGCCGGTCGGGCAGGTGGCGCGGCGGATGATGCGCGAGGTCGTCGGGCGCGACGCCGCCGGCCTGACATTGCTCGACATCGAGGAGGCGGAAACGCTGGCCGAGGTCGCGCCCGCCTATAGCGAGGAGACCGTCAAGGTGGGGGCGTTTCATGCGCGGCCGCAATTGCCGGCCGAAGACCTCACCACCGTCGGCGTCAGCTATTACCTGATGGCGCAGCGCGGGGTCGGGCGCGAGACGATCGCGACGTTGACGGAACAATTGTTCAAGGAGCGGCAGAAGATCGCGCGGGTTGCGCCGGTCATCCACCAGATGAAAGGCCTCGACGCCGACGAGGCGCCGAAATCGCCGATCCCGACGCATCAGGGCGCCATCGATTATTTCGCGCGCGAGCAGCGCAGTTTCATCGACATTTACGGCGACTGGCTGTGGATCGGCCTGTTCGCGACGGGCGGCGTATCCTCCGCCGTGACGTGGATCTGGGGCGTGTACGAGCGCAAGCGCCGCAACGTCATCCACGATCTCTTCGAGCGTCTCGCGGTCATGCTGCAACAGGCCCGCCACGCCGACCTTGACGATCTGGAGGCGCTCGAGCTGAAGCTCGACGAGGTGATACGGCGCGTGATCCAGAACATCGCCGAGGAAGGCGTCCACGCCCATACGATGGCGGCGCTCAGGCTGGCGATCGACTCGACGCGCGCCGCCATTTCGGAGCGGCTGGCGCTGCTGCGCCGATGATCAGGCCATGACGCGCGGCGGCGCGTCGAGAATCAGGCCATGGCGCGCTGCGGCGCGTCGAGAATCAGGCCATGGCGCGCGGCAGCGCGTCGAGCAGCGCGCGCAGCGTCTTCAACGTCGACAGGTCGGCGACGCCATCGACTTTCTGCGGTCGGAAATGACGCTGGAACGCTTCGACGACGACGCGCGTGCGTTCGTCGTAGACGCCGTTCGCCTCAAGGTCGTAGCCATAAAGCGCCAGCATGGTCTGGAGCGCCGTCACCGGCGGCCCGAGCGATCCGGCCTCGAAGCTCGGTCCGGGCTGGATCGGCGCGGGTTCGACCCAATGGCCGACGCCGGCGCGATGCAATTCCTCCCAAGGGAACGCTTCGCCCGGATCGCGCTTGCGCCCCGGCGCGATGTCGGAATGGGCGAGCACGCGCTGCGGCGCGATGTGGTGACGCAGGCAGATGTCGCGGCAGAGCGCGGCGACGGCGGCCATCTGTTGCGCGGGGAAGGGCGGGCAGCCCTCGTCATGGCCGGGGTTGACGATCTCGATGCCGATGGAGGCCGAGTTCATGTCGGCCTCGCCGGCCCAACGGCTCATGCCCGCATGCCAGGCGCGGCGCGCCTCGGGCACGAGTTGCAGCGTCATGCCGTCTTCCCAGACGAAATAATGCGCCGAGACTTCGGCGATCGGGTCGACCAGCCGGCGCAACGCCGCGTCGCCCGTCGGCATGCCGGTGTAATGCAGGATCAGCGCATCAATGGCCGCTGCGCGCCGCTCGCCGTGGTTGGGCGAGGGAAACACCTTGCGGGCGACGGGGCTGTCCGGCTTGAGACGTTCGGTCATGGCCGCGAGCAAAAGCGGCGGGCGGCGAAAAAGTCAACGGCGTCAGGTTGCCCCGACGCCGTTTCGATTGTCGCGCAGCGTCGCGATCAGTAGGCGTAATAGCCCGTGCAGACGCGGCGGCCATAATAATCGTAGGCCCAGGAGGCGCAGCGGCGATAGCGCGGCGCCGTAGCGTCCGCGACGACAGCGCCGGCAGCGGCGCCAATGGCCGCGCCCGCCAGCGCGCCGCCAGCGCGGCCCGTGGCCGCGCCGCCGATGATGGCGCCGCCGGCCGCGCCGACCAAAGCGCCGCCAGCGACGCGATCACCATGCGGCGTGCCGCAAGCGGCGAGCGAAAGGGCCGATGCGCCGGCCAGCATCAGAATGAAAACCTTCTTCATTTACAGTCTCCTTCGATTTGGCGCCGCGAAAACGACGTCTGCGGAGGGGCGCCGAGGCCAAGCGCCGCGATCAACGACCGCTCACCCCGGATAGGAATCTTTTACAACGGCGCGGGCCGCCCGTGTAATTTTTTCCGGGCTAAATGTCCTCATCATGAACGCGCGAGGCGGCATTTTGATCCGGTCGCCAACGATGCGAATATTATTTTTTATTGTGCGTCGCAAAAATTACGTATAGATCATTTGCGTAACAAATGTCGTTGGCATTAGGTATTATATTTGCGCTGTTTATGAGATTAATGAAATTTTAATACGAGCAAAACGTCATTTTGCGGCCCGGTTTTCGCCAAAATTATCCATTTTATACGATCCACAAATTTGGTTGGATCAAAGGATAGCTCATTGTTCAGAAATTTTGTTGCGACTTCTGCCGGCATCTCGATCGCCATTCTGTCCGGGGTCTGCGCCAGCGCCCAGGACGAGACCGGCGGCCGTTTTCTGCATCAGCTCAATGGCGCGTCTGTCGCCGCGACGGCGGAGCAGGGCGTCAGCGCGACCGACATGACATCCTCCATTCCCTCGTCCCGCGGCGCGCACGGTCATGACGCGGTCAAGCGCGACGCCTTGCGCGATCTCATCGCCTCGCATGCGGCGGCCAACGGCGTGCCATTCGCGCTCGCCGACGCCGTCGTGCGCATCGAGAGCCGCTATAATCCGCGCGTGTCGAATGGCGGCGCGCTGGGCCTCATGCAGATCAAGCCGGCGACGGCGCGCGGCGTCGGTTTCAGCGGTTCGGCCTCGGCGCTCTACGACGCCGACACCAATCTGCGCTACGGCATGCGCTATCTGGCGCAAGCCTATCGCATGTCGGGCGGCGACACCTGCCAGACGGTGATGCGCTACCAGTCCGGCCATTACGCCGCGCGGATGAGCGGCGCCAACCGCGCCTATTGCGGCAAGGCCCGCGCCATCATGGCCAAGGCCTGAGCCTTTACGGGCGTGCAAGACGGCGGGGCGACCCGCCGTCGTCGTTTTCGGGCTTTGCTTGACCGGCTCCGGCGCAGCGCCTATGTCCGGAGCGCCAGTCGGCTGGATGGCCGCTGCCCTTGGGCAGAGGAAAGTCCGGGCTCCACGGAGAAACGGCGCCGGATAACGTCCGGCGGGGGCGACCCCAGGGAAAGCGCCACAGAAAGCAAACCGCCTCGGGCTTCGGCCGGGGGTAAGGGTGAAAGGGTGCGGTAAGAGCGCACCGCGCGTCCGGCAACGGAAGCGGCATGGCAAGCCCCGCCGGGAGCAAAACCGAATAGGGACGACAGAGGGCGGCAACGTCCTCGGGCCCGCTCCGGGTCGTCGTCCGGGTTGGTTGCTTGAGGCGGCTGGCGACAGCCGCCCCAGAGGAATGGCCATCGCGCGCAGGGTTCACGCCCCGCGCCGTACAGAACCCGGCTTACAGGCCGACTGGCGTTTATCTTTTTCCATTTTTGCGGTCCGCCCCTTTCGGGGGGCGTGAACCTGCCGGCGAATGCGTTGGCGGGAGGCTTATTCGCGTCGCGGCGAGGGCCTCGGGCGCGGCGCGTCAACGGTCCATTAACCTTAACAAAGCCTAATCCGCAGGCAGGGGCGAAAGTCCCTTTTCGATTCACGTCTCGCGTTGACGACCATAAAATCCCATGCTATCCCAAATCATCCCGTTCAGAGTTCCTGTGACACTCGCCAAATCAGCCTGCCGCCAGATCGCGGCGGGACAGGGTTCGGCTGGTCTTGCGGCAGGGCTCGGGAAGGGGTCGGCGCAGCGGGCGATGGGCCCGCGTCCAGGCACCGGTTTTGTGGGTGGCGTCCTTGGATCGGTTCGTTTCGACCATCACGAGCAAGCTCGATTCCAAAGGCCGCATCTCGATTCCGGCGGCGTTTCGTTCGGTGTTGGCGCGCGACGGCTTCGAGGGGCTTTACGTCCATCGCTGTCTCGATGCGGAGGCGCTGGACTGCGGTGGGAATGGTCTTCTGAAAGAGATCGACGCCTTGCTGGCGACGTTCTCGCCCTATTCGGAAGAGCACGACCTGCTGTCGACGGCGCTGCTGGGGGCGAGCGAGGTTTTGAAGGTGGACTCGGAAGGGCGCGTCGTCCTGCCCGAGAGCATCAAGGTCTATGCGGGGATCGTCTCGGAGGCGGTCTTCGTCGGGCAGGGTTACAAGTTTCAGATCTGGGAGCCGAGCCGCTTCCGTGCGCACCTCGAAGAGGCCAAACGAAAGGTGCGCGACGTGCGGAAGATGCTCAGCTCCAGACACGCGGCGGGGGTCGATCCTCTGTCGCGGCCTCAGGGAGCACGGGAATGACACAGGGTCGCGGCGATGACAAAGCTCTCGCCGCAAGCGGACCGGCCCTCCACATTCCCGTGCTCCGTGATGAGGTTCTCGCCGCGCTCGACGTGCAGCGCGGCGGCCTCTATCTCGACGGCACATTCGGCGCGGGCGGCTACACGCGGGCGATCCTCGCCGCGCCGGATACGCGCGTGCTGGCGCTCGACCGCGATCAGACGGCGATTGCCGGCGGCGCCGATCTCGTCGCGCAGGCGGCGGGACGGCTGACGCTGTCGCAGAGCGTGTTCTCGCGCATGGCGGAGGAGGCCGAGACGCTCGGCTTTCTCGGCGCCGACGGCGCAGCGTCGTTCGACGGCGTCGCGCTCGACATCGGCGTGTCGTCGATGCAGCTCGACCAGGCCGAGCGCGGCTTCTCGTTCCGTTTCGACGGACCGCTCGACATGCGCATGGGTTCGGAGGGCGTCAGCGCCGCCGATCTCGTCAACGGCGCGGACGAGGAGCGGCTGGCCGATATTTTCTATCATTACGGCGAGGAGCGCGCGTCGCGTCGCATCGCCCGCGCCATCGTCAGCGACCGCAAGGCCGCGCCGTTCACTTCGACGAAGCAGCTCGCCGAGATGATCGCGCGCGTCAATCCGGCCAAGCCGACCGAGATCCATCCTGCGACGCGGGCTTTCCAGGGATTGCGCATCGCCGTCAACGACGAGCTGGGCGAGCTGGCGCGGGCGCTGGCGGCGGCCGAGCGCATTCTGAAGCCCGGCGGGCGTCTGGTCGTCGTGACGTTCCATTCGCTTGAGGATCGCATCGTCAAGCAGTTCTTCGCCGAGCGCTCGGGCCGCGGCAAGGCGCGCACGCGGCTGTTGCCGGGCGAGCCCATTCCGCCGGCCTCGACCTTCGATTGCCCGCACGGCCAGCCAATCGCGCCCGGCGCGGCCGAACTTGCCGCCAATCCACGTTCGCGCTCGGCCAAGCTGCGCTACGGCGTGCGCACGGATGCGCCGGCGCGCGGCGTCACCGAAGAGCTTCGCCGCCTGACGGCATTGCCCGAGCGCAAGGCGAAAAGGAGCTGAGATGCTGCGCATTCTCAACGTCGTGGCTATTCTGGCGCTGATCGGCTCGGCCGTGTACGCCTATTCGATCAAGTATGACACGATCCTCTACACGGAGCAGATCGCCAAGACGAAGCGCGCCATCAAGAACGAGCGCGACGCCATCGTCATGCTGCGCGCCGAATGGGCGCATCTGACGCGGCCCGAGCGTATCCAGGCCCTGGCCGACAAGCATCTCGATCTGCAGCAATTGCACCTGTCGCAGGTGGTGCGCGCCGAAAAGCTGCCTGACCGCCAGAACCGGGTGGATTCCATCGGCCGCAAACTTGAATTGCTGGGACTGGGAGAGCCGACGAACACGCCGCGCGACGACCAGCCCAACGGGCGCACGCCTTCGAGCGCGCCGGCGAGGTGAGAGCATGAGCCATCCCAACGAAGCCCCGCAGATCGAAGCGCCCGACGAACAGACACAGGCGCCGCCCGCCACGCCGAGTTTCGGCGCCCGCGCGCGCAAATTGCTGCGCAGCATGTTCTCGATCGACGGCGATCGCCGCGGCTCGCGCATTCGCCTCGTCGCCGTGATGTTCTGCGGCGTCTACGCCGTCATCGGCGGCAAGCTGATCTATTTCGGCCTGAAGGGCGAGCCGCCGCAGACGATCAAGCGCGCCGCCTCCGACGAAATTTCCGCCGCGCGTCCCGACCTGCTCGACCGCAACGGCGAGGTGATGGCCACCGACATCAAGACCGTCTCGGTCTTCGCCGAGCCGCGCCGCGTCATCGACAAGGACGAGGCGGTGGAATTGCTCACCGCGGTTCTGCCGGACCTGAACGCGCGCGAATTGCGCGAGCGTCTGGGCTCGCGCAAGGGTTTCGTCTGGGTCAAGCGCGAGGTGACGCCAAAGCAGCAGCAGGAAGTGCATCGCCTCGGCCTGCCGGGCATCGGCTTCATGCCGGAGAACAAGCGCGTCTATCCCAACGGGCCGATCGGCGCGCATGTGCTCGGCTTCGCCAATGTCGACAATGTCGGCATCGCCGGCATCGAGAAATATGTCGACAGCCAGGGGCTCGGCGACCTGCACGGCGCGGGCTTCAACGTTTCCGCGCAGGACATGAAGCCGGTGACGCTGTCGCTCGACCTCAAGGCGACGCATGCCTTGCGCGACGAACTCGTGAAAGGCGTCACCAAGTTCAAGGCCAAGGCCGGCGCGGCGGCGATCCTCGACGTCAACACCGGCGAGGTCATCGCGCTCGCTTCCGTCCCCGACTACGATCCCAACAATCCCTCCGACGCGCTGGAGCCGACGCGCATCAACCGCATCGTCGTGGGCACCTACGAGATGGGCTCGACCTTCAAGGCGCTGACGGTGGCGATGGCGCTGGAGGCCAACAAGGTCAATCTCAACTCGCGCATCGACGCGCGCGGCGCGCTGCGCTACGGCCGCCACACCATTCACGACTATCACGCGCAGAATCGCGCGCTGACGGTGCCGGAAGTCTTCACCTATTCCTCCAACGTCGGCACGGCGCGCATGGCGCTGATGGTCGGCGTCGAAGGCCACAAGGCGTTCATGCGCAAGACCGGCCAGCTCGACCGCCTGCGTACCGAACTGCCCGAAGGCGCGGATCCGCAGGTGCCGAAGAACTGGGGCGAGCTGAACACGATGACGATCGCCTTCGGCCATGGCCTCGCGGTGGCGCCGCTGCAGGCGATGGCGGCTGTCGGCGCGCTGAGCAATGGCGGCTATCTGATCAACCCGACGTTCCTCAAGCGCACCGAGGAAGAGGCCAGGAAAAACGCGCCGCGAGTCGTGCGGCCGGAGACGAGCGAGTCGATGCGCTACCTGATGCGCCTCAATGCCGAAGTCGGCTCGGCCAAGACCGTCAACATCCACGGCTATTACGCCGGCGGCAAGACCGGCACCGCAGAGAAGGTCATCAACGGGCGCTATTCCAAAGAGAAGCTGTTCACCACCTTCATGGCCATCGCGCCCGCCGACAAGCCGAAATACCTCTATCTCACCGTCATGGACGAGCCGCAGGGCTTGCCCGAGACGCATGGCTACCGGACGGCGGCGTGGAACTCCGGCGCGACGACAGGCAAGATCATCGAGCGCACGGGCCCGCTGCTTGGTCTGCCGCCGCGCTTCGAGATTCCCGACAAGCCGTTCCCGCTGCTGGCCAAGCTCGGCTATGGCCTCAGCATCGCGCAGCCGACCGCGACGGGAGCGCAATGATGCGGCTGGGCGATCTCCTGCCCCGGATCGGCGACCCGAGCCTCCGCAATGCGGAGGTTCGCGGCGTTACGGCCGACAGCCGCGCCGTGGGGCCCGGCTTCGTGTTCTTTGCCGTGCCCGGCGTGAAAGCCGACGGATTGACCTTCGCGCCGCAGGCCATCGCCGCCGGGGCCATCGCCGTCGTCGCCGAGCGCGCGCCGTCGGCGGCGCTCGACGCGCCGGTCGCGGTGGTCGAGGATGTGCGCGCCGCGCTGTCGCAGGCGGCGGCCGTCTTCTATCCGCGCCAGCCGGCGACCATCGCCGCCATTACCGGCACCAGCGGCAAGACCTCCGTCGCCGCCTTCGCGCGCCAGCTCTGGCTGGCGCAGGGCCAGGCGGCGGCCTCGCTCGGCACTATCGGCGTGGTGTCGCCGTCGGGCGAGGTCTATGACTCGCTGACGACGCCCGATCCGGTGATGCTGCACAAATTGCTCGACACGCTGGCGGGCTCCGGCGTGACGCATCTGGCGATGGAGGCCTCGTCGCACGGGCTCGACCAGCGCCGACTCGACGGCGTGCGCCTTTCAGTCGCCGCCTTCACCAACCTGTCGCGCGATCATCTCGACTACCATCCGACGGTCGAGGATTACCTGCGCGCCAAGCTGCGCCTGTTCGACACGCTGCTGCCGCCGGGCAAGCCGGCGGTCATCGACGCCGACAGCGACGTCGCCGCGCGCGTCATCGCGGCGGCGCGGTCGCGCGGCGCGGCGCCGCTGACGGTCGGCGCGCGCGGCGATTTCCTGCGCCTCGTCCGCGCCGAACCCGAGGGACTGGCGACGCGGCTCGAAATCGCCGTCGCGGGACGGACCTATCGCGTGCGGCTGCCGCTTGCCGGCGGGTTTCAGGTTTCCAACGCCCTCGTGGCGGCGGGAATCGTCATTGCGGCGGGCGAGAACGCCGAGAAGGTTCTCGCCGCGCTCGAATATCTGTCCGGCGCGCCGGGCCGGCTGGAGCTTGTCGGCCGCAAGGGGCAGGCGCCGGTGTTCATCGACTACGCCCACAAGCCCGATGCGCTTGAAAAAGCGCTGGCGGCGCTGCGGCCCTTCGCCCCCGGCAAGTTGATCGTCGTCTTTGGCTGCGGCGGCGATCGCGATCGCGGCAAGCGGCCGATGATGGGCGAGATTGCGGCGCGCGCCGCTGACGTCGCCATCGTCACCGACGACAATCCGCGCAACGAGGATCCCGCGGCGATTCGCGCCGAGATCATGGCCGGCGCGCCAAAAGGCCGCGCGTTGCACGAGATCGGCGACCGTGGCGAGGCTATTGCGGCGGGCGTCGCCATGCTCCAAACGGGAGATGTTCTGCTGGTGGCGGGCAAAGGCCATGAAACGGGCCAGATTGTCGGCGATCGCACGTTGCCGTTCTCCGACCACGCCGCCGTGCGGGCGGCGCTGAAGGGATAGTTTGATGACGCGGGATCAATTGTGGTCGGGGCTGGGACTTGTCGGGCCGTTGCAGGCGCGCGTCGGCGGCGCCTTGCCCAGGGGCGTCGGCGGCGTCTCGATCGACACCCGCACGCTTGAGCCGGGCGACCTGTTCTTCGCCATCAAGGGCGACGCCAGCGACGGCCATGATTTCGTGTCCGCGGCGTTCGCGAAGGGCGCGGCGGCCGCGGTCGTCGACGAGGCGCATGCCGATGCGCTCGCCGGCGGCGGTCCGCTGCTCATCGTGCGCGACACGCTGGCGGCGATGCAGCGGCTGGGCGTCGCGGCGCGCGAGCGCACGCAGGCGCGAATCATCGCGGTCACGGGCTCGGCCGGCAAGACGTCGACGAAGGAAGCGCTGCGCACGGCGCTGTCGCATTTCGGCGCGACGCACGCCTCGGCGGCCTCCTACAACAATCATTGGGGCGTGCCGCTGTCGCTGGCGCGCATGCCCTCGACGAGTCGCTTCGGCGTGTTCGAAATCGGCATGAACCACGCGGGCGAAATTACCCCGCTCGTCGCCATGGTGCGGCCGCATATCGCCATCGTCACCAATGTCGCGCCGGTGCATCTGGAGCATTTCGCCTCCGTCGCGGCCATCGCCGAGGCCAAGGGCGAGATTTTCTCCGGGCTGGCGAAAGGCGGCGTCGCGCTGATCAACCGCGACATCGCCGAATATCCCATTCTGGAGCGCAGCGCGCGCCTGTCGCCGGCCGGCCATATCGTCAGCTTCGGCGGCTCCGCCGCCGCCGATGCGCGCCTGCTGGACGTAAGCCCCGAAGGCGAGGGGTCGCGCGTGCGCGCTGATATTTTCGGCCGCGAGATCTCCTTCCGGCTCGGCGCGCCCGGCCTGCATCTGGCGATGAACGCCATGGCGGTTCTGGCCGCCTGCAAGGCTGCGGGCGTCGCCCTCGACGAGGCGGCGGCGGCGCTGGCCGAATTCGCCGCGCCGGCGGGCCGCGGCGCGCGCCATACGCTGCATACGAAGAAAGGCGTCTTCACGCTGATCGACGAAAGCTACAACGCCAATCCCGCCTCGATGCGCGCCGCGCTGGCGCTGGCGGGGTCGACCGCGACCGGCGCGCATGGCCGACGCATCGCAGCGCTTGGCGACATGCTCGAACTGGGGCCGGAATCGCCGCGCCTGCATGCGGAGCTGGCCGAGGCCGTCTTCGAGAACGGCGTCGATCTGGTCTTCGCCGCGGGGCCGATGATGAAGCGCCTCTACGACGCCTTGCCGGCGGAACGGCAGGGCGCCTGGCGGGACAGTTCAGCGGAGCTCGAACCGCTGCTGCTGGCGGAAGTCGATGCGGGCGACGTCATCGTCGTCAAGGGATCGAACGGCAGCCGCATGGGCCCGATCGTGGCGGCGCTGAAACAACGCTTCGCGCCGCAGGCGGCCGACGCGACTGAACAGGCATAAGGAACACGCGCAGATGCTCACCTGGCTCGCGGACTATTCGGTCTACTTCAGTCCGCTCAATCTCTTCCGGTACATCTCGTTCCGCGCCGGCGGCGCGGTGGCGACGGCGCTCGCTTTCGTCTTCTTCTTCGGCCCCGGCATCATCGCCGCGCTGCGCATCAAGCAGGGCAAGGGGCAACCGATCCGCGAGGACGGGCCGCAATCGCACCTGTTGAAGAAGGGCACGCCGACGATGGGCGGCCTGATGATCCTGTCGGGCCTCGTCGTGTCGACGCTGCTGTGGGCCAATCCGAAAAGCGCCTATGTCTGGATCGTGCTGTTCGTGACGCTCGGCTTCGGCGCGATCGGCTTCTATGACGATTATCTGAAAGTGACGAAGCAGAGCCACAAGGGCTTCTCGGGGCGTGCGCGGCTTGCCGGCGAAGCGGTCATCGGCATGCTTGCAGCCTATTTCATGATGTGCGCCAGCGCCTCGCCGACGGTCGCCTCGTTCGCCGATCTCATCAAGGCGCTCGGCGCGCCGTTCATGCTCGACACGCCGATCACCAAACTGGCGATGCCCTTCGTCAACGGCTATCTCGTCAACCTGTTCTGGTTCTTCATTCCCTTCGCCGGTTTCGTCATCGTGGCGGCGGGCAACGCCGTCAACCTGACCGACGGCCTCGATGGCCTCGCCATCGTGCCGGTGATGATCGCGGCGGGCACGTTCGCCGTGATCGCCTATCTCGCCGGCAACGCCATTTTCGCCTCCTATCTCGGCATCAATTACATCGCAGGCACGGGCGAGCTTGCGGTGATGTGCGGCGCGGTGATCGGCGCGGGCCTCGGTTTTCTCTGGTTCAACGCGCCGCCGGCGCAGATCTTCATGGGCGACACCGGGTCGCTGGCGCTCGGCGGCATGCTCGGCGCCATCGCGGTGGCGGTGAAGCACGAGGTCGTGCTGGCGATCGTCGGCGGCCTGTTCGTGCTCGAAGCGCTCTCGGTCATCGTGCAGGTGACGTCGTTCAAGCTCACCGGCAAGCGCGTGTTCCGCATGGCGCCGATTCACCACCATTTCGAACAGCTCGGCTGGTCGGAATCGCAGGTGGTGGTGCGCTTCTGGATCATCGCCTTCGTGCTGGCGCTGATCGGTCTCTCGACGCTGAAGGTGCGCTGATGATTCCGGTTGCGACTTTCGCGGGCAAACATGTCGCGCTGTTCGGTCTCGGCGGCTCGGGGCTGGCGACGGCGCGCGCGCTGATCGCCGGCGGCGCGCGGGTTTCGGCCTGGGACGACAGCGAAGCCTCGCGCGGCAAGGCGCAGGCCGCTGGCGTTGACGTGGTCGACCTGGCCAAAACCGACTGGACCGGCTTCGACGCGCTGATCCTGTCGCCGGGCGTGCCGCTGACGCATCCCGAACCACACTGGACGGCGAAGCGCGCGCAGGCCGCCGGGGTCGAGATCATCGGCGACATCGAATTGTTCTTCCGCGAACGCGCGGCGCGCGCGCCGCATGCGTCCGTCGTCGCCATCACCGGCACCAACGGCAAGTCGACGACGACGGCGCTGATCGCGCATATCCTGCGCAGCGCCGGGCGCGACGCGCAGATGGGCGGCAATATCGGCGTGCCGGTTCTCGACCTCGCGCCGCCGTCGGCCGACATCGTGCATGTCATCGAGTGCTCGACCTTCCAGATCGACCTGGCGCCGTCGATCAGGCCGAGCGTCGGCGTGCTGCTCAATCTCACGCCCGACCACATCGACCGTCACGGCACGATGGAGAATTACGCCGCGATCAAGGAGCGGCTCGTGGCTGCGTCCGACATCGCCGTGATCGGCGCCGGCGACGACTATTGCCGCGCCATCGCCGCGCGCGTCTGGGCCAAGCGCGCCCCGGCGCTGCTCTTTGCCGGGCGCGGCGACAGCGACGGCCTGCATTACGCCGATGCGCGCATCTATGCTTCATCGCTTGGGCGCTCGCGCGCCGTCGCCGACCTGACGGGCGTCGCCTCGCTGCGCGGCGCGCATAATTGGCAGAACGCCGCCGCCGCCTATGCCGCCTGTTCGGCGCTCGGGCTTGACGAAGCGCAAATTCAGGCCGGACTGCAAACCTTCCCCGGCCTTGCGCATCGCATGGAGCTTGTCGGCCAGCGCGGTCCCGTCCTGTTCGTCAACGATTCAAAGGCGACCAACGCCGACGCCGCCGAGAAGGCGCTGCTGTCCTTCCGCGACATTCACTGGATCATCGGCGGCAAGGCGAAGGAAGGCGGCGTCGAGCCGCTGCGGCCCTTGTTCGACCGCGTCGCCAAGGCCTATCTGATCGGCGCGTCGAGCGACGATTTCGCCCGCACGCTCGAAGGCGCCGTCGCGTTCGAACGCTGCGAAACGCTGGATGTCGCGACTGCGGCGGCGGCGCGCGACGCCGCAGCCAGCGCGGCGAAGGAGCCGGTGGTGCTGTTGTCGCCGGCCTGCGCTTCTTACGACCAGTTCCCGAATTTCGAAGTTCGGGGCGACGCATTCCGCGCCATCGTCGCGCGCATCGTCGCGGCCGAGAGCTGAAGAGGGGAAGACCATGGTGTCACGCGCTGAACGCTCGCTCTTCTCCGACTGGTGGTGGACGGTCGACCGCTGGCTGATTGCCGCGCTCGGCACGCTGGTCGTGCTCGGCCTCGTGCTGACCATGGCGGGCTCGCCGCCTGTGGCCGAGCGCCTCGGTCTGTCGACGTTCCATTTCGTCCACCGTCAGGCGCTCTATCTCATTCCCGCCGTCGCCGTGCTGATGATCATGTCCTTCATGTCGCCGCGTCATGTGCGGCGCATCGCGCTCGGCGTGTTCATTCTCGGCATGGCGCTGATCTTCGCCGCGCTGCTGTTCGGCGCCGAGGTCAAGGGCGCGCGGCGCTGGATTTTCGGCATCCAGCCGTCGGAATTCGTCAAGCCGGCCTTCGTCTTGCTCGCCGCATGGGCGTTCTCGGAAGGCGGGCGGCGCAAGGACGTGCCGGGCACGTTGCTGGCGCTGCTGCTGCTGCCGGCGACCATCGTGCCGCTGATGCTGCAGCCTGACTTCGGCCAGACGATGCTCGTCGTGCTCGTCTGGGCGGCGCTGTTCTTCATGGCCGGGCTGCATTGGGTCTGGGTGGCGGGCATCGGCGGACTGGGCCTCAGCGGCGTGCTGCTTGCCTACAAGTTCGTACCGCACGTGCGGGCGCGCATCGACAAGTTCCTCGATCCCGGCCAGGGCGTCGGAGTCAGCGACACGTTCCAGGTCGATACGGCGCTGGAGAGCTTCATTTCCGGCGGCTGGCTCGGCAAGGGCCCCGGCGAAGGCACGATGAAGCGCATTCTGCCGGACAGCCACACCGATTTCATCTTCGCCGTCACCGGCGAGGAATTCGGCATTCTGGCCTGCCTCGTCATCGTGTCGATTTTCGCCTTCATCGTATTGCGCGGGCTCAACAGCGCCTCGCACAACGCCGATCCGTTCTGCCGCTTCGCCACGGCCGGCCTGGTAATGTTGTTCGGCCTGCAGGCCAGCATCAACATGGCGGTCAATCTGCATCTGATGCCGGCCAAGGGCATGACGCTGCC
>ERZ1645192.43-NODE-43-length-70133-cov-8.805788_pt1 | contig 70133 bp, 64 predicted proteins | sample MGYA00575354_ERZ1645192 | MGnify/ENA primary metagenome ERZ1645192 (study PRJEB40844, sample SAMN11349763) | freshwater sediment metagenome | isolation source: river sediment | host: Sediment | place: India: Faizupur Khadar , New Delhi | collected 2017-02-21 ... | reverse complement strand
AAGCCCTTACAGCTTCCACACACTCGATCAACAGCCAATTGGCAATCATCTCGTGTCTTGTATCTTCTCTTCTCTTCTCTCATATGTCTGTCAAAAAACAACCGCCGTCGACTTGGCGTCGCTCAGCGTGCTCCGATAACATAACAAAAGACGCCTTCTAGTGTCAAGCATCCCTTGCAACTATTTCTGCATTTAATTCGCCCGTTTTTTCAGAAGCTCGTACACAATCTCAGAAAATCCTGCACCACCCTCGCTCTCAGAGGCATAGCGAGGAAGCACTTGCATCGATTGGACGTGCTTTTTTATGTTGCCGACACCAAAACTCAAGGGAAAATGAGAAAACATCACCTGGTCGTTGGGGGCATCCCCGCAATAGCAGCTTTTCTGAATCATCGTTGCTTCATCAAGACCAAGGACATCGGCAAAAAAGGCTTTTGTCCCCTGATACTTGTCAAAGGAACCAAACCAAGCATTCACATGAATCGAGCTGACTGCAGTCCCAGCTCCCATGCTTCTGCACACCTCGACCACCTTTGCAATCTGCCGGGCATCCAAATACGGCGGCTCGCTGCCGTGGTCGAACGCAACATCATAGATTCTGGCAAACTGGTCGCTGGAAAGCTTGGAACCGGGGACCTGGGAGAGCACCTTCTGAATCAAGGCGCTTTTTCGCTGTTCATACCCCTCTTGTACGATGGAGGGGTGTACATACTTGCGGATGGCACCATCTTTGCGATACAGGCACACTGCTCCGCTTTCGCTGAGCACGGCCTCAACCGGCCACTGTCTGAGATAGGTGTCGCCCCATCCAGCAGACCCCCCGGTCACACAAATGGTTCGAATGCCTGCTTCCTGCAGGGCATACAAGGCCGCAAGAGCAACCGGCCTGAGCTTTCCTTCGGTTGTAATCGTATCATCAACATCAGTGAGCAAAAACGAGACCTGTGAGGCCTCGTCCTTGCTGAGATTCTGCACACCCTGCATAGTCATCGGGTCATTGTCGAAAGGCTGCCATCACGGATGATCGCCTTGATGTACGTCAAGAAGGACATGACTGAAGATAAGGCCGCCAATACGAAAACCACATACAGGCCGATGCGGGCCCCTTCCATGAAAGGAGCATCGGAGAGCCAGTTGTCCAAGGCGATATAGAGAATGCCCAACGCCCCGCTGATGGCATACAGCACAGCCTTGCTCTTCCCCCAGATGTTTGCCGCCACCGGCTTGCCCTTTCCCATCATCAACATGCGCACGAACAGGATGGAGAACTCTCTCCACATAATAAGGATGAAGGTCCAAAGAGGCATGACACCGGCCCCCGACAGGCACACAAAGTATGTCAGTCGGGAGAAGGTATCGGCAAACGGATCCATCACCTTGCCTAAATCGGTAACCAAATTCCTGCGTCTGGCAATCTGGCCGTCCAGCAAGTCGGTCAACTCTGTGAGCGCCCATAAAAGAAGAGTCAGGATGGAAGAAAGGCTTTGAAAGTCCTCTCCGAACCAAACGCCCAAATGGAAAGCGATGAAGAACATGGGAGCCATGATCAGCCGGGATACAGTAAGCTTATTCGGAATATTCATGAATACCTCTGATTAGCCGAACAGCCGGCTGAACTTGTTTTCAAGGTAGCTTGTGAACACCGTTGCGTCAAGAGCTTTTCCTGTTACCGCCAGGGCTGTCTCCCGTCCTGTTTTCAAGGCACCCTTCTCATAAACGGCCTCCCTCAGATACGAGCTGATACCTTCCACATCGCCGGGTTGCAGGCCGAGCTGGTTCTGCATATGAGCCCAAATTTGGGCTCCATAGAGATTACCCAGAGCGTAGGTGGGAAAGTACCCGAAGTCACCGCTGCTCCAATGCACATCCTGCAAGACACCCTCCCTGTCAGTTGCCGGCTTGAACCCGAAGAGGCGGGAAAACTCCTCATTCCATGCCTTGGGAAGGTCCGCTACACAAAGGCTTCCGGCAAGCAGGGCCTGCTCAAGACCGAACCGAAGAAAAATGTGCAGGCTGTAGCTCATCTCATCAGCATTGACGCGGATGCAGGTTCGCCCAACCTTGTTGACTGCCCTGACAAATCGGTCGAGACCTACACCGGCAGTCTGGGAGGGGAAGATTTTTTGAAACTGTGGATAGTAGCGCTCCCAGAACTCAGGACTTTTTGAGACCATGTTCTCCCAAAGCCGACTCTGCGATTCGTGCATCCCGTGGGAAGCCCCACCGGCCAGACTCGTACCTCTCAAGATTGTATTTGAAGCTCCCATCTCATAGAGTGCATGCCCGCCTTCGTGAATCGAGGAGGAAAAACTATCCATGACACTGGGATCGGTATAGCGGGTGGTGATGCGGATGTCGTCGCTTGCAATGGTCGTTGTGAACGGATGCACCGAGACGGCAGAGCTGCCGCGGGTGAAATCGAATCCCATATCGGTCAGCACCTGGTTGGCAAACGCCTGCTGGCCCTCGATTGCATACGCTTGGTGTAAAAAAGAGTCATCCACATCCTTGTCAGCATAGGTCTGCACCATATCCGACAGCGGGCCCTTGATCGAATCAAAGAGGGAAGTCACCTCCTGGGTGTTCATGCCTTCCTCGAACTCAGAGAGCAGAGCATCATACAAGGTTGCTTGGCCGTCAGACAGGCAGGAGGCCTTCTCCTTCACCAAATCCACCATGACCGACAGGTCTTTTGAAAAAAGGGCGAAGTCGTCGGCTTTACGGGCCGAAACCCAGCTCTGATGGGCTTTTGCTGCCTGTTCGGTGATGGCCCTCACCAAATCCTTGGGCATTCGGCGCTTTCTTTCGTACTCTCTTCTACGCACCCTGATCAAGGCCCGCTCGAAATCCGATTCACACGTTCTTTCATCCAAGACATCGAGCAACCGCCCCATCTCATCCCCGCTTGCAACAGCATGGGACTGCTCGGCAAGCCAGCCGAGCTGGATGGAGCGCTCCTGTACCGCCTTATCACGGAGAACCGTCTCCTGGTCCCATTGCAAGGCTGCGCCGATATGCTCAAGCATCACCAGATGACGGTCAAGCTCCTCAAGGCGTGCAAAGGCTTGTTGTTGATTCATACATCCCTCCACCGATAGAGAGCCGGATCGCTCCGGCTCTCTTGGCATTTACAGCTGCTGCTTGCTCTCTACCTTCTGCTTCACCATATCGATGAACGCCTGGGTGGAAAGCCCGTTCTCCTGCTTGCCGGTTCTCAGCCGTACCGATACCTGGTCGTTCTGAGCCTCCCGTTCGCCGATGATCACCATATAGGGAATCTTCTGCTGCTGGGCGTTGCGGATCTTGGCGTTCATGCGGTCGTCACCAAGGTCGGCACTAACCCGGAAGCCTTCCTTGCGCAGCCTTCCCTCCAGCTCCTTTGCGTAATCGAAGAAGGTCTCACCAACCGGAATCACCTTGATCTGCTCAGGCGACAACCACGGCGGGAACGCTCCTGCATAGTGCTCGATCAGAACACCGAAGAACCGCTCGATGGAACCAAGAAGGGCCCGATGGATCATGTACGGGCGTTTCTCCACGCCGTCCTTGTCCACGAAGGTCATATCGAAGCGCTCAGGCTCGTTGAAGTCAAACTGAACCGTGGAGAGCTGCCATTCACGACCGATGGCATCCTTGATCTTGAGGTCGATTTTCGGTCCGTAGAAGGCTCCACCGCCCTCATCGATCTCATACGACAACCCTTCAGCCACAATAGCCTTGCGCAGTGCCTCGGTTGCATCAGCCCAACGAGCCGGGTCACCTACCGATTTCTCCGGCTTGGTGGAAAGGTATGCATTGATCTCGGTGAATCCGAATGCATGGAGCATATGCAATGAGAACCGCAAAACCTCCAGAATCTCATCATTCATCTGGTCGGGGGTGACAAAGAGGTGGGCGTCATCCTGAGTGAATCCACGCACCCTCATCAGACCATGCATGGCTCCGGCCTTCTCATACCGATATACGGTACCCAGCTCAGCCCAGCGGAACGGCAGGTCCCGATAGGAACGCTTGCTGTTCTTGTAAATCATGATATGGAACGGACAGTTCATCGGCTTCACATAGTAGTCGCTCTTGTCCATCTCCATCGGAGGATACATGCCTTCCTTGTAGAAACCCAGGTGACCGCTGGTCTCCCAAAGCCATGATCGGCCGAGATGGGGGGTGTAGACCATCTCATAGCCGTTGGCATAATGCTCGCTGCGCCAGAAGTTCTCGATCGCCTGACGGATGCGCGCTCCCATCGGATGCCAATACACCAGACCCGGACCGGCTTCTTCATGCAGGCTGAACAGGTCGAGCTCCTTGCCGAGCTTTCGATGGTCGCGCTTCTCAACATCCTCAAGGTGCTGCAGGTACAATCGAAGGTCCTTCGCATTCTCCCATGCAGTACCGTAGATGCGGGTCAGCATCGGGTTGGTCTCCTTGCCGCGCCAATAGGCACCGGCGATGCTCATCAGCTTGAAGGCATCAGCCTTCAACTCCTTGGTCGACTCCACATGAGGACCGCGGCACAGGTCGGTGAAGCCACCCTGGCTGTACAACGACACCTCCTCATCCTCGGGAATGGCCTCCAGCAGTTCAAGTTTATAGGTCTGGTCGGCGAACTGCTTCTGGGCCTCGGCGCGGCTCACCACCCTACGGACAAACGGCTTGCCCTCGGCGATGATCGCCTTCATCCGTGTGGTAATCTCCTCGAGGTCCTCATTGACCAACTGTCTGGGCAGGTCGAAATCATAATAAAAGCCGTTGTCGATCGCAGGGCCGATCGTTATCTGTGCTGTGGGAAACATTTGCAGCACCGCCTCTGCCATGACATGCGCCATTGAGTGTCTAATTTTGGAGAGTTTCTCTCCTGCATCTTCCTTTGCCATACCATATCTCCTTGTATATACCAACAAAAAAGCCTTCATGCCTTCCCTCTCCGGTACGGCATCATCCGCATCCGGCAAGGACGAAGACATGAGGGCTCTCATGTTCCGCGGTTCCACCTTGCTTCCCTTTTCGATGCTTCGCCACCGAAAAGGACGCTCAATTTACCTGTATCGCCAGGTGTGCGGCATAATCTACCAGGTTTCCCGTTCGGTATGCAGCTCAAAAGGGGTTTTCATCGAGCGCCTGCCAAATTCCTCTCAATCAAGGGAATTCTCCCTGTGGCCCCGTTGTCGACTACTCGTCTTTCTCATCGCCTTGTCAGATAGAATGCTTACATTGCAAAAAATTGTCAAGAGTACAACAGGCGGGAAATAACGGCGGCAGCGCCCTCTAGGAACTCTTGGTCCATCGAGGTGAATCGACCAAGCTTGGGGCTGTCGACATCGAGCACTCCCACCACCCTGCCCTTGGCATCGAGCAGAGGCACAACCAGTTCGCTTCTGCTCGCACTGTCGCAGGCAATATGGTCGGCAAATGCATGCACATCGTCGACTCGAACACTCTTGGCGGTTCGGGCGCACAGTCCGCACACTCCTCTGGAAAAAGGAATGTCGGTGCATGCGACCTTCCCTTGGAATGGGCCAAGCACCAATTTCTGACCTGAATCATCGACAAGGTAGAACCCCACCCAATTGATGTCTTCCAAACATTCAGAGAGCAAAGCCGAGGCATTGGAGAGATGGCAGTAGCGCCTTTGCAGAGTTCCATCCCAATCACCGATCAAAGCAGCAAGCTGATCAAGAATCCCGCCATCCTTGTGCAATACCATATACCACGCTCCTCATCACTGGATTACCGACCGCATGGCTTTCACCGGCGCGGCGGCCTTGTTCCCTCCACGCAGCTTCATCGCCACTGAGGGTTTTACTACCACACCCGGGCCGTTGATGCAACCACCCTCGCAGCACATCACCTCGACCAAGTCGGCCTCGGCAGGTCGTTTCTCCCAGATTTTCATCGTTCTGAACATCTTCTTGTCTACCCCGTTGACCGGGAGCACCTGCACTTCATGGCTCGGGGCAAAGCGGCTCAGCACGCAGGAGGCAACCCCACCAGAGAGTGCAAACTGCCGGCAGTCCTCGAATGAGGAGGTATCACCAAGATCGGAGCCCTCCAATTCCCGTACGTCGATGCCTTTGGCGATGAACAGGGAGGCAAGCTCGCTGAAGGTGATGACAGCATCGACCGTCTTCAACCTGAGTGCCTCCACCTTCTTTGCAAGGCAAGGACCTATGAAGACGTTCTTGGTGGCAGGATTGAGCTCTTTTGCCTTCAGCGCCGCATACCCCATGGGAGAGAGAGCCGAGGAGCGGCGTTCGCCGAGGAACGGCAGATGCTTGTCGACAAGCTCCATGTAGGCAGGACAGCAGCTGGTGGTCATATATCCTTCACCCCTCGCTTTACGCTCGGCCAGCTCCTCGGCTTCATGCAGGCTTGTCGTCTCAGCCCCCTCGCTGACCTCCAGCACAGAGGAGAACCCGGCTGCAAGCAAGGCTGCCTTTATCTGGGAAAGCGTACCGGGAAACTGACCTTCTATGGCCGGGGCGATCAGGGCGGTTACATGCTCTTCTTTGCCGAGCATCTTGACTACCGGCATGAGGGATGAACGCTCGACTATGGCCCCGAACGGGCAGCTCATCGCACAGCGTCCACAACTGATGCACTTCTTGTAATCAATCTCCACATATCCCTCTTCGTTTTTCTTCACCGCATTGACCGGACAGGCTTCCTCGCAGGGAACCGGGATATGGACAACTGCATGGAAGGGGCATACTTCCTTGCACTTGCCGCAGCGGATGCAGCGGCTCTCATCAATATGGGCCTGCCCGCCGGAAAAGGTGATGCAATCCTTGGGGCAGTTTGCCAGACAAGGCCTGGCAAAACAGCCTCTGCAGGCGTCGCTGATCAGGTAGCGGTCAGGAGGGCAGGAAGAACAGGCGGTACTGATGGTCGTCAGAATCGGTGCGGCGCTCTTGTCTGTCTCCATCACCTCCTCTACATACTCGGCGAGGCTCTTCAGCTCATCATCATCAGATTCGATATTGATGCCCAAAAGTGCCATGATCCGGTAGCGGACCATCGCCCGCTCCTTGTAGATGCAGCATCTGTTGGGAACCCTCTGCTTGGGAATGATCCTGATGGGAAGCTTGTCGACATTCTCCTTCAGCGTTCCCGCAAAGAACTCCTTGAGCACTTCTGCATGGACCTGACGCTTCATCAGCGTATATTGGTTGTTGAGTTCAAGCACGGGTTGCCTCCGCAAGGAGTTTGCACAGCATCTCCTGGTTTACATTGCCATAGACCTTCTCACCGATGCGAACATAGGGGGGACGGTCCTTGGACTGTGCCTCCTTGCAGCCGCCGATGCAGCTGACTCCCTCGATCTCGCAACCGCCAAGTACCGCAGGGTCCAGAAATTCATTATAAAGGAGCAGGTCGGCACCCCCCTGCACAAAACAGGCGGTCCCAACACAAATCTGTACATGCACTTTCTCTTTCTTACCCATATTGCTCTCCTGTTCAAATATATTCCTGTGAGGTCTCTTTCAAATAGACGTCTTCCAATGCCCTTCGAAGCCTGCCGATCAGGTTTCTCCGAATCCCTATCTCCACCGGTATGCTTGGATCCTGGTGGGCCTCATTGATTTTCGTTCCCACAATGAAGTGCACCTGATCGCTCTCCTGCATGACCTGGATGAACTTCTTCACTGCATCGTTGGTCATTGAGCGGACCGGTTTCTTTTGCTCCAGGGCGGTGGCCACCTTGCTGAGGGTAAGCATCCCCTCGGTCACCAGGTCAATGCCTTCCATCATCGAGCACGGGGGAACTTGGGCCGACCAGCAGCTCATATCCACCTTCAAAGGCTTTTGCATGAGACGTGATACAATTTGTGCAGTTGTCCCGCCGCTGACAATCTTTCTCCCTTCAAAATCCTTGATCTTTTGGACCAGCTGCCCATCATGCTCCTTGATGAACGGGGGTCCGGTCACCACCAGGGTACGCCTGGGCCTGCGGACATACACCACCATGCAGGTGATGTCATCCTTCGCACTGAGACGATCCAGGCTGTGTGCCCGACAGACAATGGCCTGGGCGAGATCATGGCTGGAGATGTCGGGATTGGCCTCGATCTGGGTGCGGGTGAACTCCCTGACCCCATCAAGACGCCACCCCAAGGGAAGGGATTTTCCCATCCCCGCCTGGGTGACCCCGTCACTGAAAATCACAAGGCGGCTGCCGATGGGCAACGTGAGCATGGAGTGCCCCAACACCTCTTTCTTGAATGCGCCGTCACGCTGCAGGTCGATATGCTCGACATCCCATTGCAAGCTTCTGCTTCCTTGGAACACCAAGGCGCCGGGATTGTCGTACTCCACCAGGTTCATGGCGACCTGGTCGCTTGGGAGCACCCTCAAATCCGCGATGGTAAAAGTGGCATAACTGATCTTTCGTTCCTTGCAAACCGGAAGCGTATTCATGATGATGCGCGCCGAATGGGTCAGATCCATCGGGCTGAAACTCAACTTGTGTGCCATGCGAGCCGTCAGGCTGGCCAATACGTTTGCCTTGACCCCGCTTCCCAAGCCATCGCTGAGGGTACATACAATCTGGTTGTTCTCAGGGTTCCGGGAGAGCAGGAACACATCTCCCCCGATCTTTTGCCCATCCTTGTAGATTTGGGCATAGTCGACATCGATGAAGAGATCGTTCATGACTCCACCTTGGTGAAACCATCGCTCTGGCTGCTTGGGGGAACCTTGAATGCGTCTATGAGGCTGTTGAGCATGATCTCGGTCTCGGCGGCATTCTCCCCAAGCAGGCTGGCGATCTGCTGCACTGTCTCCAAGCTCTTCTGGATGACATCCTCGGCTTTCTTGATCACCGTCTCCCTCCTGACAGTGGGGGTGGTGACATCTTCGAACAACGCTCCCACCAGATGTTGTTTCTCCACCGAGAAGAGGGTGACTTTCAGAAACTTGTCCTGATAGTGCAGGCGGTACTGCTGGGCCCGGGGATTGGAAAACTGGTTCTGGAATTTCTCATGGAACGGGACAAACCGTTCAAGCGGCAAACCGCCTACCAAACCCAGCAAGTCACCATCGATGGAGAAATCCAGGTCGCCGAAAAGCTTGAGGAAGCTATTGTTGCAGTCGACGATTTTCAGCTGGTCATCGACGATGACCACCCCGATTGGAATGGTCCTGAGAAGCACATCGATCTTGCTCTGGGCCTCCTTGCGCATTTTGGTCACGCACATCTCGGGTTCAGCCATTCCATCAAGATACGCAATGGCCATTTCGCGGCAGCTGTTGTAGCCGCAACCCCCGCAGTTCAACTCCTCGGCCTTGTCCCGCTTGCCGAGAACCTTCAAGGCCTTCTCAATTTCGGTTTCATCGTGTAGTGAAACAAAGCTCGAAACCGGCAGGTCTTGACTGTTGTCCCCGGACTTTTCAATCAAGGCATATCCTTTCTCGAGCAAGGTGGCAACAAAGTCCCGGTCACCAGCGAACAGCGGCCCTTCATCGGTAATGCGACTACGGGTATACCGCGAAGAGATGCCTTTCTTTGCCGCAGAGGAGCGCCCCTTTTCACAACCGGGCCCATTGATGCAGCCGCCCTCGCAAAAGAGCAGTTCCAGAAAGTCGGGGTTGACCTGTCCCTTCTCCATTCCTGCAAGCGTCCCGACCACCTGGTTTGAACCGCTGATGGCGACTGCCTTCGTTTGAAACGGGTCGCTCCCCCATGCAAGGGAAGCGATCATGCCGCCTTCGACAGGATAGAGGGTGGAGGAACCTGCCCTGCAGGGAACAAACGGGGGAACCAGGCAGGGATCGGCAGCCACCTGCTCTGCAAGCAGAGCCAAATCGAGGTTCTCCAATTTCAGCCAAGTGCGCAGTTCCTCGAAAGTCAGGGCGAAATCAGGGTATCCGGGCGTCTCATCAGATTCCACCTTCTTTGCAATGCAAGGGCCGATGAAAACAACACCGATCTCCTGCCCATAGAGCTTTCTCAGGTATGCGCTATGGCACTGAAGCGGCGAAGGCACCTTGGCCAAGGAAGGAATCAAGGAAGGATAATACTTCACCACTGTCTGCACCACGGTGGGACACGCAGTGGATATCCAAGAGCATGTGCCTCCATTGCTTTGTGCATGCACTTCAATCGACTCATTGACCAACGCCGCACCGATTGCCGTCTCACTTACCGCACTGAATCCCAGACGATGCAAAGCCAATACCAAGGCATCCACACCCTCGGGGAATTCACTGGCGGCCGATGGAGCAAGGCTGCAGTAGATTTTTCTCCCGCTGGTCAGAAACTGTCTGACGCGGGCAAGATCATTGCGGATTTTTTTAGCATGGGAGGGGCAGATATCGACGCAATGGCCGCAGTAGATGCAGCGGTCCTTCACCACCACCGCCGAGCCATCCTTGACCTGAATCGCCTTGACCGGGCAGCCGCGCACACATTTATAACAATCCCGGCACTCGGTCAACTCGGTATAGATGGGGTGGATCATGCCTTCCATCCCCTGTTGTACAGCTCTCTTTTGACCAGTTCAAGGACGCTTGCAGTATCGAGGCCGCTGTAGGTTTCATTGTCGATCCTCAGGTTCGGACCTTTTGAACAGTTGCCGAGGCACAGGTGACCGGCCAATTCAACCTGATCGGACAAGCCCTCTTCCTTGAGATATGCTTCCAAGGCCTGCAGGGTTTGAGAATTTCCTCGAGCAAAGCAGGAGCTTCCCAGACAAAGTTCTACAACCAATTTATCCATCACTACGACCTCACAACCTGTTGTTGGGCTCAATCGTACTGCGAACACCCCTGCAAGTCAATAATTCTTGAGAAAATGGAACTTTATTCTGAGTTTCCAGTATTTATATGGTATATTAATCCCGTTTAATTCATTTTAATATTCTTTTAGGAATATTTAAAAGGGGTACCGTAACGATACCCCGTATTGCAATCAGTTAATTTACCACTCGTCATCCTCTTCGAGCAGGTCTTCCTTGGCCATTTTCCGCTTGACCTTGGCAGAAAGCACGGCAAAGCTGGTTGCCAGGTCGGTACGCTGCACCACCACCCGAGGCGGAAGCTTCAAATCCTTCGGAGCAAAGTTCCAAATGGCAAGAATTCCGCATGCCACCAGTTTTTCAGCAACTTCTTGGGCTTGCACTGCAGGGACGGCGATGACCCCGATGTTCACATGGTTTTCCTCGAGGTACTGCTGCAGATGAGAAAGCGGATACACAGGAACATCGCCCAGTTTCGCACCCCACTTCTGCTGGTCGATGTCAAAGGCAGCCACAATCTTCAGTCCATAGCTCTCAAAACCCTCGTAGCGGGCAAGCGCCGATCCGAGATGCCCTGCACCGATGAGCACTGCATCGGTCGCATTGTCCCAACCAAGGGTGTGCACGATTGCATCGATGAGTTTGACTACGGTAAAGCCCACCTTGGGTTTGCCTTCAATTCCGGTGCAGGAAATATCCTTGCGGACTTGAATCGGTTTCAGGCCGAGCTCATCGGCGAGCATGGTAGCCGATACCATTTCCATCCCCTCGTCGCGATAGCCCTTGAGAAGGCGGAGATAGGAAGGAAAACGCTTGATGGTGGGGATGGGAATTCCACGGTTGTCTGTTGCCATCATTACTCCTGTTGCAGTGCATCGACGATACTCTCTACGAGAGAGGACGGTGTGGATGCCCCCGCTGTAATGCCCAGTATAGCACACTGGCGCATTTCATTTGTGATTTCTGCTGCTTCCTCTATATGCCAAGCCTTCCTGCCCATTTCAAGAACCATCGAGTACAGCGCCTTGGTATTCGCACTGTCCTTTCCTCCGATGACCAGCACAGCATCACATTGCCCGGCAAGCTCGCTCAGGGCGGTCCTGCGATTCACCGAGCTGGGACAGATATCATTTACAAACACCACCTCAATGCCTTTCTGCTGCCAGGATGTCAAGGCAGCCTGTATCTGCATCCACAAGTTCTGGTCGAAAGTGGTCTGTACAAATACAGCGTAAGATACGCCTTCCCCAGGCTCTCCTACGTCCTCAAGAGTTGTGATGAGCCTGCTGGTGATGGGCTTTCCATCGAGCAAGACCTCCTGCATGGCTGTCGACTCAGGGTGTTTGTAGTGCCCGACAACCAGGATCGTATGGGTGACGGCATAGTGGGCTATATGCAGGAGATTGCGTTTGACCACCGGACAGGTGGCATCCACAATCTGATATCCGGCATCCAGAAAATCTGAACGCAGCTTATCCCCCACTCCGTGGGCCCGCAGGACCACCACTCCTCGCTCGTGCCCTTCGGGCCCGGCTATCTCAATCATTCCTGCTTGGGCGAAATGGTTGCAGACTTGCTTGTTATGGATCAATTTACCCAAGGAGTACACAGGAAGCCCGGTCTTCCGGGCATCCTCGATGGCGCCCCAGGCCATATCAAGCGCCCGTGAAACCCCTTTGCAATACCCCATGGTAGGTGACATGACTAGTTTCATAGCATCCAGTATGACAAAAATACTGCCGCAAGGTAACCCCACGGCAGTATCTTTTGGAACGGGAAATTCTTTGTTCCGGTTACTTGGCCGCAACCACCGCACCTTGTTTCTTCTGAGCCTTACTGATCCAGTAGAGCATGGAAGGAGCGAGGAAGTTGGAGGAGAAGGTACCAAATAGAATTCCGAACATCATGTTGATGGCAAAGAGCTGAATATCGCCAGATGCAAAGATTGCAAGCGGAAGAATCGCCACCAAGGTGGTGACTGCACTCATAATGGTTCTGCTCACCGACTGAGTCACACTCAGGTCGATCAGCTTGGACAGGGCAGCATTCTTGTTCAACGTCACATTTTCACGGACACGGTCGAAAATAACGATGGTGTTGTTCAGGGAGTATCCGATGATGGTCAGCAGAGCTGCTATCGTCGTGCTCGAAAACTCAAGGCGCAAAATCGAGATGGCGGTCAGCATCATCAGAATATCATGCACCAGGGCGATCAAGGAGGAGACTGCATAGGCAAAGCGGAATCTGATCCAGACATACAGCAGAATCAAAGCCATGGCGACAACAATGGCCAGAATCGAGCTGGAGAGCAGGTTTGCACTGAACTTGGGCCCGATATAGTCACTCTGCAGGACTACAACGTTTCCTTGTCCAAAGAAAGATGCAAGCGCATTCTTGACCTCTTCTTCCATGGAAGCCTGGGTTGCACCGTCCTTGATTCCCAAGCGGATCTGGAACGTCTGGTTCTCGGCAGAACCCACGGTCTGCACCTTGGCATTTCCAAGAGAGGTGATGGCCGAGCGGACATCCTCGATGGAAGTGGTGCCGGTGCCCTGGAAGTTCAGCCTGGTCGGAGTACTGCTCAACGTTGCAGGAAAACCGTATCCGGAGAGCAGGTCCGCCGTATTCAACGAACCATCAACTGCAACCGCACTAACTTCAGGCACTGCATTCAGCGCTGCAGCAAGATCCTTGGCGGTCGGGTAGGCCTGGGAGTGGAAGCTGGTCGTAGCGACGCCTTCCTCACCGCGAACCTCAAGGCTCAAGGCGGATCCGGAAATTGAAAGGACTGCATCCTTGTTGCCGCTGTATGTCACTTCGAGGCCGACGGGAGCGATTTGGATGCGCTGGCTCAAGCCGCTCTCGAAGTCAACCCCGAGGTTGAAACCCCCGAACACAACAAAGGAGACGGCTCCGGCAAGCAGGAGGACCACAGCCAGAATCCATGCATACCAGCGAAGTTTGATGACAGGAATATCGTTCTTAAGCATTTAGTTTTTCCTCCAGCTGATGTGCAATTTCTTGCCCTCTCGGTGAGCGACCGCCGCATCAAAAATGAGATGCGAGACAAACAGGGCGGTGAACAACGAGCTGACAATACCGATGGCCAAGGTATTTGCAAAGCCTTTCACCGAGCTGCTTCCGAGCTGCGAGAGCACCAAGGCCGCGATGATCGTAGTGATGTTGGCGTCCATGACCGTCCAGAAAGCCTTGTCAAAGCCTGCCTTGATGGCTGCAACGTCGCTCTTGCCCAATCGTCGCTCTTCCTTGATACGCTCAAAAATAATGACGTTTGTGTCGACTGCCATACCCAAGGTAAGGATCAGACCCGCCACACTGGTCAAAGTCAAGGTGAAGTTGAAAGCTGAAAGCACGCTGATCATGATAAAGAGGTTGAACAGCAGGGCCACGTCAGCCACCAAACCGGACACATTGTAGTAGGCAAACATCAGGATGATGACCAAGGCAAGGCCGATTGCAATCGCCTTCACACCTGCATTGACTGCATCCTCACCCAAGGTTGCACCGACAGCCTGCTGGCTGGAGACGATCAACTCGATGGGAAGCGCTGCGGTTCGCAGCACGATGGCCAGGTCACTGGCTTCCTCGGCATTGAAACCGGAAATCTGGACACTATTGCGGATTCCCTCATTGATGGTGGCCATTGCCTTGACTTTTCCATCCATGACAACCGCCATGGTGTCGCCCACATGGGTGGAGGTGAGCTTGTAGAAAATATCCCCTCCAAGACTGTCAAGCTGGAAGTTTACAACCGGGCGGCCGGTGATGCCATCGGTTCCCGTGGTGGCGCTCTCCAGGTGGATGCCGTCCAAGCCGACTTCCTCTTCGATAACCACATAGCTTTCAAGTTCGTCAATGCCATAGGCATCACTGACATAATAGCCGGCGGCAATCTTGCCGGCAGGCAGGAAGTCCGGTTGCTTCAGAGCACCGGTATCGGTATAGACTTCAGAAGGATTGGCCTTGTAGTACGCGTCAAGCTCTGCGGTCAAGGCGGTGTCAACCATCTTGAAGACCAGGGAGCCCTTGCCGCGAAGGAACGAGTTTACCCGCTCGGGATCGGCAGCGCCGGGAATCTCGATCAAAATCTGATCGCTGCCCTGCAGCCTGATGACCGGCTCGCTGACGCCGAACTGGTCGATGCGCTTCTCGAGAATCTCGATATCCTGTCGGATGGCTTCGGCAATCTCGGAAGAGGAGGCAGGGCTGCCCTTCTTCGCCTCGTAACTTGCCGTATCAGCTTCCAGGAGGATACTCATACCACCACGCAGATCCAAACCAAGCTGTAAAGCCTTGTTTCCTAGGGCCTTCAGGTCAAGCAGGGTTGTGCGGTAATACGCCTCGATGGTATCGAACATATTCTGCTCATTGTAGAATCCACCAAAGAGAGCTTCCAACGTCCATGTCTTGGGGACCGGGCGCTTCATAGCTTTGTAATTTGCCTTGGCACTATCCTTGAGATAGGAATACTGAGCGGGAAGAGCCGCCGCAGGATCCTGGGCCACCAAATCCTTCAAGGAACGCAGGTCCCGTGAAGCCTGCCCTCGGGCATACTCCTTAATCTGTACATTTGAGCCTGTTGCAAGTTCCTTGGTGTCCTGCGGTACGAATCCATACCACTTGATGGTGGGATACAAGAAGTATCCACACAACAAGATGACAGCCAGAACGATCACCAGACGACTCCGTTTTTTCATGATACTCTCCAGATTGTCTTCAACAGAATTTAGTTGTTCTCTTTTTTCTCAGCATCGGCTTCGACTGCAACCACTTCAGGCTTTGCTTCTACAGCCTCGGGAGCACTCACCTGCTCTTTCTTGGCTCTCTTCTTGCTTGAAGGTTCAGTCGTCTCAGCTTTGCGGTTAACAATGCTGCTGATTGCATTCCTGGAGAACTCAATACGGGTATTGTCATCAACCTTGACCACTATGGTAGTCTCTTTTACAGCAACTACGGTTCCGTGGATGCCACCGATGGAAACAACCTTGTCTCCCTTCTTGATGGCGGCAAGCATCTCCTTGGTCTCCCTGTCCCGCTTCTTCTGCGGTCGGATGATCAAGAAGTAAAAGATGACAATGATGAGACCAAAAGTGACAAAGGTAGTCATCATTGAACCAGTTGAGCCCGCGGCACCTGATGCCTCTGGGGCGGCCATAGCACTAAGCATTGAAAGCATGGGTAATCCTCACTTTGCAAGAAATCGGATGCAGAAAAGAGGTGGAAGAGTCCTTCGCATCCAATTTTCCAAGTATCGATAAAAGTAGCACGTTCACGACATGGTAGTCAAGTTTTACCATTACACCAAAAAAGGGGCCGCAGTTGTTGCGGCCCCTCCTCTGTAGGCGATAATTTACATCATTCCGCCCATTCCCTCAGCACCAGGGTTCATTGCCGGGGCTGCAGGAGCAGGAATATCGGTGACGGCACACTCGGTGGTGAGTATCAAGGAAGCAATGGAAGCTGCATTCTGCAGTGCACTGCGGGTGACCTTCACCGGATCGATGATGCCGCTTTCGAACATATTGACCCACTTCATGTTCTCAGCATCGAAACCGACACCGGGCTTCTCATGCTTGCACTTGTCGGCGATCAGGGACCCGTCGAGACCTGCATTCTCTGCAATCTGGCGAATCGGCTCCTCAAGAGCGCGGCGGACAATCTTGTAACCAACCTTCTCGTCCTCGGAATACTTGGACAGGTCGGTCTTCTCAAGCGTTACAGCAGCCTGAATCAGGGCAACACCACCACCGGGGATGACACCCTCCTCGATGGCTGCACGGGTGGCGGAGAGGGCATCCTCAACACGATGCTTCTTCTCCTTGAGCTCTACTTCGGTAGCGGCACCGACGTTCAGTACGGCAACGCCGCCTGCAAGCTTGGCCAGTCTCTCCTGGAGCTTCTCGCGGTCGTAGTCGCTGGTGGTATCGCCGATCTGCACCTTGATTTGAGCGATGCGGTCCTTGATATCGCTCTGCTTGCCGTTTCCGTTGATGATGGTGGTGTTCTCTTTCTCCACCTTGACGGTCTTGGCCCTACCAAGCTGGGAAAGGTCGGCGTTCTCAAGCTTGAGACCGAGCTCTTCGCTGATGACCTCTCCACCGGTAAGGATGGCGATGTCCTCGAGCATTGCTTTGCGGCGGTCACCGAAGCCGGGAGCCTTCACGGCTACGACATTGAGAATTCCACGAACGCTGTTGACCACCAAGGTGGCGAGAGCCTCACCGTCCACATCCTCTGCAATGATGAGCAGGGGTTTGCTGGACTGGGCGATTTTCTCCAGGATCGGAAGCAATTCCTTCATATTGGAAATCTTCTTGTCATAAATCAGGATGAAGGGATCGTCGAGGACTGCGGTCATGGTGTCGCGGTTGTTGCAGAAGTATGCGGACAGATAGCCGCGGTCGAACTGCATGCCTTCGACAAAGTCGGTGGTGGTCTCGATGGTCTTGGACTCCTCAACAGTGATGACACCGTCCAAACCGACCTTTTCCATTGCATTGGCAATCTCTTCGCCGATGGTGCGGTCGTTGTTGGCGCTGATCGAAGCAACCTGTGAGATTTCTTCCTTGTCCTTGATCATCTTTGCCTGCTTCTTGATTTCGACAACAGCGTCGGCGACGGCCTTGTCGATACCACGGCGGATACCCATCGGATTCACTCCGGCGGCCACACTCTTCATACCCTCCTTGGTGATGGACCAAGCAAGCACGGTTGCGGTGGTGGTTCCATCACCTGCAACATCGTTGGTCTTGGTTGCCACTTCCTTCAGAAGCTGGGCACCCATGTTCTCAAACGGGTTCTCGAGCTCAATCTCACGGGCGACTGATACACCGTCCTTTGTTACGGTCGGAGCACCAAACTTCTTGTCCAGGACGACCAGACGGCCCTTCGGTCCAAGAGTTGCCATGACTGCGCGAGAGATCTTTTCGACACCGGTCACCAATGACTTGCGTGCCTCTTCGTTGAACTGCAATTGTTTTGCCATACTATATATCCTCACTTAAAGAATATGTTGTGCGATTACGTGTGGTAAGACCAAACGGAGCTACCGTCATGTAACATACAAATAAAAATGCCGAGAAGCAAGTGAAAAATGCAGATTACGTGAATATCAGGGACAAAGACATGCCCAAAATAGCGGAAGCAACATTACTTACCAAGTTCACCATATCATTATCCACCCACCTTAGTCCACGCTCAAGCGGCAGGGCCCTTCCATCGACGATCGGCCGCTCGGTGATGCAATCATTGGCCTCATCATAATAGTGTGCCTGTACAGTCGCCCCCAAGACACTATCCAACAGACACCCTGCAAAGGAGCTGAGGGCAATGACGGAGGCTGCGAGAACACTCATAGAGCTCATCGGCAGAAAGCATCCCCACACGCACAAAGCAATCAGGACAGCTCCCAAGAGACCGCTGGCGAGGCCGAGCGGACTTATTGCTCCGCTGAGACCAGGGGTCATGGGGCGGCCGGTGATGATGGAAACGGGTTTGGTCTTGGAGAGAATGCCCACCTCGCTTGCGAAGGTGTCGCTGGCCGCCTCCCCCACCGCCGAACCGAACATCACCAGAAACGGGAGACTGGGATTGTAGGCATATAAAAGGGCGGAAACCAAGGCCATCAGGCCATTGGCATATACCTGTACGGCGTCACGGCGCCCGCCTTTCTCTTGAATCTTCATAACATCAAAGGAAATTATCCGCTTGGACAGCTTGCCGAGCACCCCGGCCGCCACAAAGAACAGCAGCAAGGTCGCCAAGGCGCCGAAGCCCAGGATCCAAGTGGGGCCGAAACCAACCAAAAAGGCTGCAACAGCTCCAGCGAAGGTGAGTTGGCGGGCGATGTAGGAGCTTACCGCAACGATCAGCATAATCAAGACAAGAACCCAGAAAGCAAAGGGTAACGAAAAAAAGAATCCATTGAAATAGGAGGTGAGAGAACCGGTTGCCGGAACAAGGTTCGCATACGCACTCATACAAATACTCCAAGAAGAAAGGTTGCGAGCAAGGGGACCGTGATATTGTCCAGCCCAAGCGGGGTAACAGCTTCTGTCAAAGCACTTACCAATGCAATCATCAGGGATATACCAAAAACCGAACCCAAACCAAGCGTACTGTATATGCCAAGTCCGATGAAGGTGACGGCAAAGCTTACAGCGGCCATGACCAGGGTCCCGAGATATGACTTGTCGGCAAAGGCGATGGGCAGCTTCTTTTTGCCCCACTTTGCCCCAAAGAGGCCAGCCAGTCCGTCTCCGTATCCCATGATCAGGACTCCGATGCTGCATGCAAGCGAAGAGACAATCCCCTGATGCTGCATCACCACCAAAATCAACAAGGTGATGGGGAAATAGACGAGACCGTAGTTGCGCTTTCGGTCATCCATGCCGAGTGCTTTTCCCCACCCCAAAAAGGTAAAAAGGCTGTTGACAATGATGAAAAATATGGGACCTACCAAAGCATAGCCCAAGCTGGTGAAGAAATTCACCTCGATGAACCACCAGTTGGAAACCCCGATGTGAACGAACTTGCGCATCGATTCACCGGAAATCGAAAACCGATGTTTCAAAAAGATTCCCACTGCTATGACCAAGGCCAGGAAGGGAAACGATATCAGCAATCCAACTATGTTATTATTCATACGCGTCATGATGCAGAGAATGTATAAAAATTTCAAGAGTTGATGCACAATGCAGACATGTGTACAAAAGAGCAAAAATGAATAGACGGAGAATTGACAGCACAGTTGCCTCGTGGTACCGTTTTAGTGCTTTCGATTTTGTGTTGCAGCTGGTACGCAATTCCTAAATGTTCGCACGCGTGCGTTACTGAATCGCTCCCGCAGACAGGTAAGAGTTCAAGACTGCGCCACATGATGCAATATTGCAATGCAGGTGCAGTAGACCTGCGAAGGATGCTTTGAATGGCAAAGAAAATCTATGTTGGAAACCTGAGTTACAACACTTCCGAAGAAGAACTTCGGGACCTGTTCGCACAGTACGGCACCGTTGTCAGTGCCAATATCATCATTGACCGCGAAACCCGCCGTCCCAAAGGGTTCGGGTTCGTGGAAATGGCGGAGGATGCCGCAGCCGATGCTGCGATTTCCCAGCTTGACGGCAAGGAAGTGGGCGGACGCAATCTTCGGGTAAACGAAGCTATTGCAAAGCCTCGGCCGGCACATGGGAATTATCGTAACTAAGCAGCCTTTGTATGATTCAGTAACGGGAACGGAGCCTTGCGGCTCCGTTTTTTCTTATTGTGCTTCCTCCAGCTGAAAACGCAATACCCGCTTGCCGTCAGACTCCACTGTCTCGGTGAACATAGCATACGGACGAACCCACCACCAGGGGGTGCCAAGCGGGCGATACAGGACCATCGTCTCGAGTGTCTCGCTATCGATGACGGTATCCACCACCTCATACAAACCACCCTTGAAGTGCCTATAGACTCCCTTTTGGATAGGTTTTGGTTCTACCATGCGCCTCCTCCACCACCACCGAAACCACCGCCGCTGAATCCACTTGACCCAAAGGAGGAGTGGATCGGAGAGCGACTGCCACCCTTCGCCTGGGTGTAAACGGCTTTCTCCATGATCGAACCATGCAAACGATGGGACAGCGCGCTGTAGAACACAGCATCCCTGATCGGGCGGCTGCCTACATACCACGAGGGTTGCTCGATGGCGATTTTGGCAAACTTCTTCGCCCAGACATCCTCAAGTCCCAATACAATGGCATAGCCAAGTACATGGTAGAAGAGCTGGGGATCGGAGTCGATCATCATCTTCAGCTTGTCCATCTCAACCTTGCTGATGAACTCTTTGTAACCGACAATCTGCTCAAGCTTCTGCTGGGCATATTCGCTTCGCTTGGCTGTCATGATTGTCAAGAAACCAAAATACACAGGGAAAATCACTATAGCCAGGCTCATGACCGCCGAATAGGTCAGACCATGTCCCACCACCGAATATTCGAACAGAAAGGCAAGTCCGAACATCGCAATACAAAAGAGGGCCAGGGCAAAGAACTTGATCGCCCTCTTGGCCAGCGAGCTCATCACCCACGTTGCCGACAACCGGCTGGCTGAAAGCATGGCGATGCCAAAACTGAAGAACCCGATCACCAGGAAGGGAACCGTTTCGGCTGAAATATAGGTGATGGTCGAAGCAACAGCATTCAACACTGCAACCAAGGCGCCATACAGCATGGCGATGACCCGCTTTTTCTCTGCGGTGCTGTCATTGAGTCTTCGCTCTCCCTTGAAGTAGGCATGTACGTCGGTTTTCGCCTTATTCAGGGCCTCGGCGAACTTTCCCTTCTCCAATTGCTTCAAGGTAACGGTCTCACCATCCCCGCATGCGAAGAACGCATCGAAGAGCCTCTTCTCATGAGCCTTGTTTGATGATGGCTCCTTGAGTTTGGTAAACAGGAAATCCTTTTTACCCTGTTCCTCGATAGTCAGACAACCTTGGTCGGCCCAGGCAAAAAGCATGCTGGTGACATCCTTGTTGTCCACCACACCGTCGGCCAAATACCCGACTTCCATCGGGCTCAGCCCCTCTGGAGGATCGAAGCGCACCACTGGAATGAACAGCTCCTCCCGGCCATACCGACGAAACAGCATCGCAACATGGACACTTGCAACCAAGGCGACCAACCAGGCAACGATGGAAGCCGGCATGGTGTAATCGACAAAGGGTTTTACGTCGGAAAAGTAACCCTGCTCCATCTGTACACGCAAGGTAAGGGCTTCTGAGGGCATAAGGTTGCTTGCCCGGCCTTCGATGGTCCTTCCATCCGAACTGAGCTTGAAGACACCCCGTTGGGCGGTTGAGCCGTAGGATCCTCCGGTCAAGAAGATCATGGAAGGATCGACTGGTTTGGGAAAGGTGATGCGAAACGTCATCTCCTTGATCGGAGCCTGCCAGCCCGGCCCAACCAGGTTGTAATAGAACTCGTCATACTCCTCATTGCGATCGTCCCCGATCACATAGGTATAGCGAATTTCATACTCTTTCAGGCCGGTGACGGTTCGATTCTCCGATCCCAGGCGGAAGGTCACCCAACCCGATGAAACGGAATCTTCCTGGATGGGCTCATTGGACTGGAGATCCTTCAGCTTGACCCGCACCTTGCCGAATTGGATGGGAATCTCGCGATAGATTCCGTGGCGCGGGGTGGAAAAGTTGGCCGTTATCTGCTCCTGTACCCGGTAGCTATTGTCCAAACCAGCCTCCATTTCAAGATGAAAGCGCTCAAACACATAGTCTTGTGCAAAGAGCAGAGGGATGCTGCAGAAGAGCAGAAGGACGAAAAGCAGTGTCCGTTTCATTAAAACTTGACCTCGACGCGGGCTCTTGCCTCTTCCTCGATGGTCAAATACGGCTTCTTTGCAAAATGGAAGATTGAAGCGACCAAGGAAGAAGGGAACACCTCGATAATCGTATTCAGGCTCTTGATGATGGCATTGTAGTACTTGCGGGCCCCAAGCAGCTGTTCCTCGATTTTCTGCAGTTGTGCCTGAAGGTCCAGGAAGCCTTGGTTGGCTTTCAGGTCGGGATAGGCTTCGCTGAGGGCGAACAGGGATTTGAGGGTGGAGCTGAAGGCCTTGTCTGCAGCATCCTTATTCTCAAGACCTGTCGCACTGACGGCCTTGTTGCGTGCCTCGATGACTGCAGTCAGGGTTTTTTCCTCGTGTTTTGCATATCCCTTGACGGTCTCCACCAGATTGGGAACCAAGTCATAGCGCTGCTTCAGGTGGGCATCGATTGCCGATTCAGCTTCCTCACCTTGGTTTCTCAAGCGCACATACTTGTTATACACGCTGACCACATACAAACCGATCAAGATGACGACACCAATGAGAATATACAAAATTGTCATACCAACCTCCCTGTCGGAAATATCAGTTCCCAGCATGCTGCAAGGGAGGCCGTCGGTCAAGAGTTCGGCAAAATAAGGAAGAGGGAAGCTTGCATTCGAGGCAATTGTACTGTATCTTTATTCGTGTAAATCGCATAAATATTCCATTCCAGGAGAATCCAAACCATGAGGGAACGACACAACCGGCTGGCGGTCGTCAAGGAATTGATCAAAAACAACCGCATCGACAACCAGGATACGTTGCTGGAGATGCTCAGGACCGAAGGGTACTCGGTTACCCAGGCTACACTCTCGCGAGACTTGAAAATGCTCAAAGTGGGCAAAATCAGCGATGGCTGGTCGGGGTACTACTACAGTCTTCCCGAGAATGACTTGATCAGTGAGTCTGAGAAAAGCTATATCCAGGATGTCCGCAGAGGCATTTTATCCATTGAATTTTCCGGCAACTTCGGAGTCATCAAGACCAGGCCCGGTCATGCCAATTCGGTTGGCATCGCCTTGGACGTGCTTGCCATCCCGGAAATCCTCGGCACCCTGGCAGGCGATGATACCATTTTCGTCATCCTCCGCGAAGGGATGACCAAAGAAGATTTGCAGGAAAGTTTCAAAACCCGCATTCCCGACATAGAGGAGTAAAGCCACCTTGCACACAAAAGCCCCTCCGCTTACAATGGAGGGGCTTTTGTGTACCATCAGGAGAAGACCATATGACGTATAAGAATCTCGATACCAGCAATGCATTCAAACAGTTGCAGGCCCTGCCTGCAAGCGACCTGAAAATCGTATTGAAGGCGGACCGCATCAAGGCCTACCATGCAAATGCAGGAGGAGGCCTTACCTACCACTATGGTGCCATGCCCGTTGCAGAGGAGCATTTGAAGGTATTGCAACAGCTCAGCGACGAGTTGTCATTGACCGAGAAGTACCAAGCCTTGGTCGATGGACAGGTCATGAATACCGGCGAGAATCGGTTGGTGCTCCACCATCTGACCCGTGGCCGGGTAGGGAAACCCGTACATGCCGACTCCGAGGACAAGGAAGCCTTCTACCAGGCACAGTTGGAGAAGATCAAGCGTTTCTCCGACCAGGTTCGCAGTGGGGCCATTCTTGGGTCCACGGGCAAGAAGTTCTCCACCGTGGTGCAGATCGGCATCGGCGGCAGCGACCTGGGTCCCCGGGCACTCTATCTCGCTCTCAAAGGATGGTGCACGAGTGCCGGCATCGAGTTGCTCGATGCACAGTTCATCAGCAATGTCGATCCCGACGATGCTCAAGCGGTCCTGGCGGGCCTCGATTTGGAAAGCACGCTCTTCATCCTGGTCTCCAAGAGCGGAACAACCCTGGAAACCCTCACCAACCGGGACCTTGTCTTCCAAGCCATCGCCGACAGCGGCATCAGGGGTATCGATCCGGCAAAACACATGGTCGCAGTAACCAGCAAGACCAGTCCGCTTGCCTCATCCTCCACTGTGCTCGATTCCTTCTTCATCGATGACTACATCGGCGGCCGCTACAGCTCCACCAGTGCGGTGGGAGGGGTCATTCTCTCCCTCGCCTTCGGCTTCGACACCTTCAGAACCTTCCTTGATGGAGCCCATGAAGCCGATATGCTTGCACTCAATCCCAAGGTGAAGGAGAACGCCGCCCTGCTCGATGCACTCTTGGGTGTATATCTTCGCAATGTCCTTCACTATCCCACAACGGCAATCCTGCCCTATTCACAGGCCTTGAGCCGGTTCCCCGCCCATCTGCAACAGTTGGACATGGAGAGCAACGGCAAGCAGGTGAACCGGGACGGACAGCGCCTCTCCTACCCGACCGGACCGGTCATTTTCGGCGAGCCGGGCACCAACGGCCAGCACTCCTTTTATCAGTTGCTGCATCAGGGAACCGATATCGTACCCCTGCAGTTCATCGGGTTTTCCGAGTCGCAGTACCACAAGGATGTCGTAGTGGAAGGCTCCACCAGCCAAGAAAAGCTCAACGCCAACCTGGTTGCCCAAATTGTTGCTTTCGCCTTGGGCAAGAACGATGCTAATGCAAACAAACAGTTTGCCGGTAATCGGCCGTCCTCTCTTCTGTCCGCCAAGCAGCTCGACCCCAGAGCGCTCGGCGCCTTGTTGGCCCACTTTGAGAACAAGGTCATGTTCCAAGGGTTTGTCTGGAACCTCAACAGCTTCGACCAGGAAGGAGTCCAGCTGGGCAAGGTCCTGGCAACCAAGGTCCTGGATGGGTGCAAGGGCGATGAAGTGCTCAAGGCATTCGCAGAACTGCTCTAGGTGATCTGCGGCCCCGGACCGGGGCCGTTTCTTTTGCTTTTCACGCATCTTCAAGGAAAATGGTTGTCGTTGTTCCGTCTTTTCACTATTATCGTTAGCAACCTAACAAATAGTCTGGAGCTCATGGAAACAACACCGCACATTGGATTCACCATTAAAACCCTCTCTCATCGTATTGGAAGGAATCTTGGACAACAACTTCGCTTGGGCCATGACTCTACTTCCACTGCAGTACGCAGTCACATTCTTGGATACTTTGCCCACCATGAAAAAGAAACCGTCCTGCAAAGCGAACTGCAACAGCATCTGCTTATCAGGCGTTCGACCATGACCAATATCCTTTGCGGCATGGAGGGCGAGGGCCTGATAACCAGGGAGGATTGCCTTACCGATAAACGGCAGAAACAAGTCCGCCTGACAGCAAAGGCAAAAGAGCTGTGCAACGAGCACCTCAAGCTGGTCAATGAGTTCGAGGCCTCCCTCAGAAGCTGCCTCACCGATGAGGAACTGCATCAGTTCTTCACCATCACGGAGAAACTGAATCACCAATTGGATACCGAATTATGATACAAAACCTGACAAAACAAGCAAAAGGGAACCTGGTTCCCACCTTCCTGACCATCCTCTTCGTCATTCTTGAGGTTGTCATGGATGTCACCATCCCCTTCTTGATGGCCTTCCTGCTGGACAGGGGTGTTGATGCAGGCAACCTCAACGAAATCTTCAAGTGGGGGGCGTTGCTGTTGTTCTGTGCCTTGATAGCCCTGCTGTTCGGGGTGCTCTCCGGCCACTTTGCCGCAAAGGCTTCCACCGGTTTTGCACGCAATGTACGAAAAAGCCTCTTTTATCGGGTTCAGGACTTCTCGTTCTCCAACATAGACAAGTTCTCCACCGCTTCGCTGGTCACCAGGATGACCAGCGACGTCACGAACATCCAGCAAGCCTATCAGATGCTTACCAGAATTGCTGTGCGAAGCCCTGTCATGCTGCTCTTCAGTTTTGTGATGGCCTACAACATCAATGCACGCCTGAGCATGGTGTACTTGGTGGCGATTCCCGTTCTTGGCATCGGTCTTTTCTTTCTGATCCGCGCTGCCTATCCGATTTTCACCCGCGTCTTCAAGATCTACGATCGGCTTAACATGGTGGTGCAGGAGAACATTCGGGGCATCAGGGTGGTGAAGTCGTTTGTGCGTGAGGAGCATGAGAAAACAAAGTTCAACGCCGTCTCCGATGAGATTTACCAGAATTCCACGAAAGCAGAAAAAATTGTGGCGTTCAACAGCCCGTTGATGCAGGGGACGATGTACCTGTCCATCCTTGCAATCTCCTACATCGCCGCCCGCCTGATCGTCTCATCCTCCATGACCACCGGCCAGCTGATGAGCTTCATCACCTACACCTCACAGATCCTGATGAGCCTGATGATGCTCTCGATGGTCATCGTCATGCTGACCATCAGCAAAGCCTCAGCCCAAAGAATCGAGGAGGTGTTGTCCGAGCAGAACAGCCTGGACCCGAACATCGACGGGCTGAAAACCATAGCCGATGGATCGATAACCTTTGAACATGTCGACTTCAGCTACTTCAACAGTGAAGAAAAGCGATGCCTGTACGATATCAATCTGCACATCGAGAGCGGACAGACGGTGGGCATCCTCGGCCCGACCGGCAGTGCAAAAACCACGCTGGTACAGCTCATCCCCCGTCTCTACGACGTGCTGTCCGGTTCGGTGAAAGTCGGAGGAGTCGATGTCCGACGGTACAACCTCGAAAGCCTCAGGGAGGAGGTTGCGATGGTCCTGCAAAAGAACATCCTCTTCAGTGGAACCATTGCAGAGAACCTGCGATGGGGAGCCGAGCACGCCAGTGATGAAGAGCTTGTCCAGGCCTGCAGGATCGCCCAAGCCGATTCGTTCATCAGAGCCATGGCAAACGGGTACGAGACGCATATTGAACAGGACGGCTCAAACGTATCAGGAGGACAGAAACAGCGATTGTGCATCGCCCGAGCCCTGCTGAAGAAACCCAAGATCCTGATTCTCGACGACTCAACCAGCGCTGTGGATACCAAAACCGATGCAGCCATCCGCAAGGCCATGGCAACTGAACTGAAGGATACTACAAAAATCATCATCGCCCAGCGGGTTGCATCCGTCGAGGATGCCGACCAGATCATCATGCTTGATGACGGTCACATCCAGGCGGTGGGGACTCACCAACAGCTGCTCGACTCCTGCCCGCGCTATCAGGAACTCTATGCTGCACAGCTGCGCAAGGAGGAACAAGCATGAGAATGGTCGGTAATCAAAGGCCTCGGATGCACGGCGGAATGCCCAAACTTGACTTTGCCACCCTTAAGCGTCTCTTCTCCCTGATCATCATCCCTTACAAGGGGCGCTTTGTCATCGTGTTTTTCTGCATCATCATCAGTGCCCTCAGCGGCGTGGCGGGATCGGTGTTCTTGCGAATCCTGATAGACTCTTACATAACACCGCTCATCGGGACAACAAATCCCTCCTTCGCCCCCCTCATCCGGGCGCTGCTGGCGATGCTGGCCATCTATGCAAGCGGAGTGGTTGCGTCCTTCACCTACAACCGTTTGATGATCACCATCGCCCAAGGGACACTCAAGGACATCCGCGATGCCATGTTCTCCCACATGCAAACCTTGCCGATCCGTTACTTCGACACCCACTCGCACGGCGATGTGATGAGCCTGTATACCAACGATGTCGACACCCTCAGGCAGATGGTCACCCAATCGATTCCGAACTTCATCAACTCGATCATTACGGTCACAGCGATATTTCTTGCAATGCTGCTGACCAGCTGGCAGTTGACCCTCGTGGTGGTGGCCTCCTTGGCGATGATGCTCTTCATTACATCCAAGGTGGCCATGAAAAGCGGCTCGTACTTCATGGCCCAGCAGAAAGCAATCGGTAAAACCAACGGGTATATCGAGGAGATGATCAACGGTCAGAAGGTCATCAAGGTATTCACCTACGAAGATCGGGCAAAAAAGCGGTTCGACCAGCTCAACGAGGAATTGGCCGGCGATGCCTTCAACGCTCATCGTTTTGCAAACATCCTGATGCCGATCATGGGAAACATCAGTTACATCCAGTATGTACTGGTCGCCATTGTTGGAGGCTTGTTGGCCATCGGCGGCATCGGTTCGCTTACCTTGGGAGCCATAGCCTCCTTTTTGCAGCTCAGCCGCTCGATCAACATGCCGATCAATCAAATGGCGCAACAGCTCAACTCTGTGGCGATGGCACTGGCGGGCACCAAACGCATTTTCAACCTCTTGGACGAAATGAGTGAACCCGATGAAGGTCACATCCGCTTGGTGAATGCAAAACAACATGAGGACGGGACGCTCACCGAAACCGATGAGAAGACCAATATCTGGGCCTGGATGGACGATAGGAGCGGCAAATTGACCAAGCTCTGCGGCCATGTGCAGTTGCACGAAGTCGATTTTGCCTACAACGAGGACAAGCTCGTCCTTCAGGATATCACCATTGAAGCCAAGCCTGCTCAGAAAATCGCCCTCGTTGGAGCCACAGGCGCCGGGAAAACCACCATCACCAACCTCATCAACCGGTTCTACGACCTGGCCGATGGGAAAATCCAATACGATGGCATCGACATCAATACCATTTCCAAAAGTCAGCTCAGGCGCTCGCTCGGGGTTGTCCTGCAGGATGTCCACCTTTTCAGCGGGACGGTGATGGAAAACATCCGGTACGGCCGCCTGGATGCAACGGATGAGGAGGTTGTCGAGGCAGCAAAGCTTGCCAACGCCGACACCTTCATCGCCCACCTCGCCCAGGGATACCAGACCCAGCTCTCAGGTGACGGCGCATCCCTGTCCCAGGGGCAGAGACAGCTGCTCTCCATCGCACGGGCCATTGTGGCAAATCCTCCGGTGCTGGTCCTTGACGAGGCTACCAGCAGCATCGACACCCATACCGAGACGGTTGTCCAACGGGGCATGGATGCCCTGATGCAGGGAAGAACGGTCTTTGTCATTGCGCACAGGCTGTCGACCATCCGCAACGCCGATATGATTTTGGTACTGCAGAACGGCAGGATCATCGAGCAGGGAACCCATGCAGAGCTGCTCAAACTGAAGGGCCAGTACTACCGCCTCTATACCGGGGCTTTTGAACTGGAGTAGGTGACCAGTATCACCCCGACCGCTACCAACGGCAGGGAGGCAAGGTACTGCACGTGCAGTACCGATTCTCCCAGCACAAGGGCGGACAGCAGGGTTCCGAAAACCGGAATAAGGAAGTTGAAAATGGTAATGGAGCTGACTCTGTTGTGCTTGAGCAGGTTTGTCCATAGGGAGAAGGCGGCAGCACTCAGACATGCCATATACACCAGCAGGCCAAAGCCTGCAATCCCGCTCTTCGGAAAAGAGGCCCCCTGAAGCAAAGCGATTCCCAAAAGGATGGCACCACCGAGGAAAAGCTGCAGGGCGGTAAGCAGAACAGGATCGATGGTTTTGCACATCCGTTTGCTGTACAGCGAGCTCATACTGTGCAGCAGGGCGGCAATTACGATGAATCCCTCTCCCTGGAAAGTAAAGGAAAGAGTAAGACTCGATTCAAAATTGACGAGGATGACAGCAAGGAATCCCAAGAGAATACCTACAGCCTTTCGTGTGTTGATTTTATCGTTTGCATAGAAGAAATGTGCGAGCAGGGCACTGAAAAAGACCGAGGAAGCGTTAAGAATCGAACTTTTCGCCCCGGTGGTGTAGGACACACCGATATAGAAAAAGTAGTAGTGAATCGTGGTTTGCATCAACGAGAGCAGTACGATGCCGCCCCATTGCTTTCCATCCAGGCTCTTGGGACTTTGCTTCTCCCCCCTCTGGGCAAACCGGACCAGAAACACAAGCAAGCCTGCCAAGGCAAACCGAAGACCGGCAAAGGCCATTTTGGCTGGTGTATCATCCGCTCCGACTGCAAACAGCTCGTATCCCAGCTTGATAGCCGGGTAGGCGCTTCCCCAAAGCAGGGCACAAAAACTCGCAAGCAGCGCAGCAACCAGCGGTTTCGCCAGTATCGATTGTTTCTCTATTTGCATATCGACAGCTCCTCACAAAATGTATACAAGTCTTGCAAGCTTCCCTTGGGATACGGCTCAAGGCTGGCCTGTTGTTCGTTGATCAGACAATCGGTGACGAGAAATACGTCCATGCCGAGCTCTCGGGCCACCATGTCCTCACCTACATCATTGCCGATCATCATGCAGTGGCTTGGCTGTACCCCCCGATGCTTGAGGACCTCGTGATAATACCCCAAATATGGCTTCGCATAGGAAAAATCCTCGTAGGTGGTGATCAGGGAGAAAAGAGATGGATCGATGCCGGCCCAAGCCAAGCGCGCATGGGTTCCCTGCCAAGGGAAAAGCGGAGTGGTGGCCAGCACTGCATCATAGCCTTTGTTGCGAACCATGGTTACCAAATCGGATGCAAGGGAAGATTTCCTGCTTGCCGCCTTGAGCTGATGAAAATCCGTTTCATAGAAAGAAGCAAAGCGGGTATTGAATTCGCTGCTCGCAATGCCTGTCATCTGCTCGAATGTCTGATCGAATCGCTCTTTGTTGGTCATCGTCCCGTCGTTTGCAAGCATTGCTTTCAGTCCAGCCTGAAGGGCTGCAAGTGAAGAATCTGCCTCATAACCGAGCTCTGCACAGCGTTTCCCAAATAAAGAGAAATACCCTTGCATGAATTGCTTCTGGTCAAGAGGAAGCAATGTCCCATCGAGATCGAAGAGGATGGTGGAAAGTACGGGTGCAGCCATTGGCCGATGATACGCCGAATAGCAGAACGCGTCAATGAATAAAAAAACCCCCAGGGAAAAGGAGGTTAAACCCTGGGGGAACAAAAGGAGGTTAGAAAAAATCCGATTTCGTTGCCATCCGACCCAACGGGCGCAGAAGCAAGTCGTTCTCTTTCTGAAAAGTACAGTACCGATAACACAAAAAAACGTCAAGCGGTTTTTTGAATTTTCCTAAAAAATTGCTTTTCTTTTTAATTACTATGCCATAAGTTACTACAGCCTAAAGCCATAATTCTAAAAATTATTGCATGATTGGGAAAATCCTTCACATGCCTGGTCGACGAAAGAGGGAGTCGCCTCCCCCTTTTGGTCTTCAGTCAAACTTGAAATTCTTCATCGATAATGGCTGGCGGGTATTTTCCAGTACATCCCTCCAGAGCGATCCTTCCAGATCGACATGATTGCGACTCGAAACCGCCACCTTGATCGGCAGATGCACGAACCGGTTGTGCAAGAGCCCGATGAGCGCCTGCGTCTTGCCCGACATTGCCGCATGGACGGCATGCGCTCCCAGGCGGGCGCAATAGATTGAGTCGTAGGAGTCCGCCGGAGCGCTGCGAATGATGTAGGACGGATCGATGTATTTCACATTCATCTCAATCCCCTCGCGCTTGAAGAACTCATTGATTCGGTCCTTGAGGAAAATCCCGATGTCTTGGAACTTCACATTGCCTGAAGCATCAAGCTCTTTGCTGGGGGGCATCAACTCCTGTCCGGCTCCTTCGCTGACCAGCACAACAGCATGACCGCGGTCGAGTATCCTCCGCCTCAGGTGTTCCAGCAAGCCGTTGGGGCCGTCGAGGTCGAACGGATTCTCAGGAATGAGGCAGAAGTTCACATCGCTTTGGGCCAAAGCCGTCTGGGCGGCGATGAAGCCCGATTCACGACCCATGACCTTCACGAGGCCGATGCCGTGAATGGAGTTCTTGGCCTCGACATGGGCGCTTCGAACGACTGGAACCGCCATCTGAACCGCAGTATCGACACCAAAGGAGCTCTGGATCAAGGAAAGATCATTGTCGATGGTCTTGGGGATGCCGATGATGGAAATCTTCAGACCGCGTTTCTTCACCTCTTCGTAGATGTCGTAGGCACCCCGCAAGGTACCATCACCTCCGACGGTGACCAGAATATTGATATTCAGCTTCTCCAAGGAGTCGACAATTTCTTCGACCTGCTTGCCGCCGCCGCGTGCCGAACCGAGGATGGTACCACCCTTCTCCTGAATATCATCAACGACATCGGGATCGAGGGTGATAAGCGGCCAGGGGCTGTTCTCAAGCAACCCTTGGTAGCCGAACTGCACCCCGCTGATCCTGCGCACCCCATAGCGGTACCAGAAACAGCGGACAACCGCACGTATTACGTTGTTCAAACCCGGACAGATGCCTCCGCAGGTGACAATGGCAGCATGAACATGGGCTGGATTGAAGTATATTTTCGCCCTCGGGCCTGCAACCTCCACCGTCTCTTCATGACGCGGCACAGGATGACCGTTCTCATCGATGTCGGTGTCGATACCGAACAGGATGTGATCGTCGTCGCTGACATAATCGGCCTGCCCATCGTTCTGGGTGGTGCTCATCATGATCGGGCTCGAGATTTTCGCCTCGCCGAGTACCGGAATGTTAAAATCCAATTTCTTTGTTGTCACACTTCACCTCCAGATGCATCTTGAGCTTCAAGCAGGACCGCCAGGTCCTGCCTGAAGCGTTCGAATGGCTCGTTCAAATCTTTCTTGGCCTGTTTCTCAAAATTGCGGTACAAGTCAAGAAAGGATACCGCAAAGGCAGTGAGGGTTGCACCCTCACGACTCGATCCACCCTTTCTTCGATTCAGAACAGCAACTCCCAGGCTTTTTTCCAGATTCTGCACCATGGCAAAAGCCTTCGAATAGGAGATGCCCAAAGCCGATGCAGCCTTGCGCAACGAGTTGTGCTCCGCCACCATATCCAGCAACCAGAGCACCCCGATTCCCATGAATTTGCTGCCTTCCTCGTCGACGAGGTAGAGCTTTGCCTTTAGTTCCATGCTTCTCCTGCCGCCTGGTAAACCAAATCCACCAGTTCAGCAATCTTATCACATTCTACCGAACAATAGGCAAGTCTGAGAGTCACATCGGCAATATTGATGCAACCGACTTGATAGGCCTCCAGCAAATGGCGGCGCAGGGCCTCAGCACTTCCCTTGGTCTTGAAAGCCATAAAGTAGCCGCTATTGAATGGATAGGGCGTCAACAGGGGGTTCCCTTCATGTTTTTTAAGCGCTTCCTTGAGAATGCGGTAGCGCTTTTCCATCTCCGTCCTTGCAGAGAGCTTGTCTGCCTCATAGCGGACCCCTTCCTGCATTGCCTTGACGAGCAGGCTCTGTCCGGGCCTGTCACAGTTGGAGACCGTACTGCGGATAATACCCAACGTCTTCTTGTTCAACGCATCGAAGTGGGCCTCGGTCAGGCCCTTGGCACCATAGGTTATGAACCCGATGCGGAAGCCCCACACCATGTCCTCCTTTGTTGCAGCATCACACTTGACGGCGAAGATGTTGGAGTGGGCATCGCAGAGATAGGCAAAGAGGCTTTCCGTTGCAGTCTCCTCTTCGAAAAACAGGCCGTAATAGGCATCGTCGCTGATGACCATCAGCTTCATGCCGCCTTCTGCAAGCTCGATCAGGGCAGCGGCAATGGCTGCCATCTCGACTTTGCTTGGGGTATACCCGGTGGGATTGTTGGGGAAGTTGAGAAGCAGGCGGGCTTTTTTATCGGCTATGGACAAGAGTACCTGTTTCATGCCCTCCACATTGAAACCACCTGCCTCGTTATACAGGGGGAAGGTAAGCACATTGGCATTGACCTGATGGGCAAAGATCAACTCATAGTTGTCCCATGCCAAATCGGGAATGACCAAGGTGTCGCCCTCTTGGGCAAAAAGCTGGGCGAGCATGCTCAGTCCATGGGTGAGGCCTGCCGTCACGATGGGAAGCGAGATGGATTTACCTGCAAGCGACGGATTCTTTGCAAGCATCTGCTTTTTCCAAAGATTCCTGAGTTGCTGGTCCCCTCCACCGGGGGCATACGAGAAGAGATCGGAGGGCTTGAAGGAGTTCTCGGCAAACTTGTTGTAAATGTCCGACAGATGCATGGGTTGACCATTGGAAGTGGCCATACCGATCGTGGCATTGAAACGAGTTGCTTTCTGGCCGGCTTCGGCGCTTTGGGCGACGATTCCCTTAGGGAAAAACATCCTTTGCCCGACGTCGGAGAGCAGTGCATCCACGATGGTGTTTTGCAAAGTCTCATTCAGTTCAGTGGCTAGTGCGTGCATAACATGTCCTCCAGTTATGCATTACTGTATATACGGTTTCCCAAAAAATGTCATTAATACCCGGCTAAAAATCGAACTCTCCCTGCATATCCTCCGTATTCTCCGGTTTTGTCTTCAACATATTGAGAAACGTTTGCTCATCAACAACCGTCACCCCCAGAGAACGCGCAGCCTCAAGCTTGCTTCCTCCTCCTGATCCGGCCAGCAGGTGGGTGGTCTTGCCGGTGACCGTACCGACCGTCCTCCCCCCTCGCTTGGTCACTTCATCCATGGCGAGCGATCGGGGGTTGAAATGCTCAAAGGAGCCGGTTACACACCAGACTTGGCCGCTGAAGCTGTCGTCGAGCTTTTGCATCCGGTCCTCTTTCTCTTCCATGCAGAGGCCCAAGGACGCAAGGCGTGCAATCCTCTGCTGCATGAGAGGATCAGAGAGGGCTTCGATGTAGAGAGCCGCACTTTTCTCTCCGATCTGCTTGATCGAAGTAAGCCGCTCGATGTCCTTGCGCTTGGCAATATCGAGCAAGGCCTCCATGCTGGTTATGCCGCTTGCAAGCAGTATCTCAGCACTCTTTTTCCCCAACTCGGGAATGCCGAGGGCAACCAGGACCCTGCAAAACGGCTGAGCCTTGCTCTTTTGGACGCCCTGCTCGATCAAGCGGATTTTCTTTTCACCGAATCCCGCTTGATTGGAGAGGGCCTTGCGATAATCGATCCGATAGATATCATCCACGTCCTTCAGGTAGCCCGACTCTATCAGGACCGAAGCAGTCTCGGGACCGAAGTTTTCAATATCCATCCCCTCCTTGCCGATGAAAAACTCAATGCGACCCCGTACCTGGGCAGGACAATCGTTGTTGGGGCAGAAGGTATGGGCACCTCGTATTGTAAGCGTGCTATTGCAGACCGGACAGCGGGAAGGCATGGTATAAAGGCCTTCAGACGCTTCGTTCTTTTCAATGACCCGCTCTACAGCCGGAATCACATCCCCCCGTCGGGATATCTCCACCGTATCTCCGATTCCCAACTCAAGCATGTTGATGTAGTCCTGGTTGTGCAAGGTGATATTGCTGATCGTCGACCCCGCCACCTGAACAGGAACCACCCGGGCGACCGGGGTGACCCGTCCCGTCCGTCCTACCTGTACGTCGATGGACTGCACGACAGTCTGTGCCTGCGGAGACTCAAACTTGTAAGCCAAGGCCCACCGGGGGTGATGGCCGGTATACCCCAGCAGTTCACGGGCCGGCACGGAGTTCACCTTGGCCACCAAACCGTCGATCTCATACTCCAGCGAACTTCGTTTTTGGGTATATTCCTGAATATAGGAGGCAAGGTCGGAAAAACTGCCGCCGAAGCCTGAAAGACCTGCTTCCCTGAGAGCCTGCCGCGCCTGGCTTGCGTCCTTTGCAAAATACCCGAGGTTCGGATTAAGCCTGAAACCATAGGAAGCAAGCGTGGAAAGAATCTTCAAATGGTCGGGATGTACAACATCCTCCCAGAACCCCTCGTAGACGAAAATCTGCAACGGGACCTTGGCAACTTCACTGCTCTTGGTCCTTCGAATCGTCCCTGCTGCAAGGTTGCGGGGGTTTGCAAAGGGCACTTCCATTTCGGCATTCAGCTTGGCAAAGGTTGCCTTGGGCAGATAGATTTCCCCGCGGACAGCCAGACTTTCTGCAACCGGAAGCCTCAACGGAATGGAGGCGATGGTCTTGACGTTGGCAGTCACATCGTTGCCCACCGTTCCATTGCCACGCGTCACCGCCCGGACAAGCAACCCATCCTCATAGTACAGTACAATCGAGATACCGTCGATTTTCTCCTCAATGACAATCCCCACGTCCTCGCCGATCTTGGTCTCGGTCTTCTCAATCCAGGCAAGCAACTGTCCATCACTGTAGGCCTTGTCGAGGCTGAGCACCGGGATGGAATGGGTCACCTCCCCCAGCGTCGAGTCGAGGTCGCTGCCCACCCGTTGAGTCGGCGAATCGGGACGCTTGAGGTGGGGATACTTTGCCTCCAAGGCAACCAGCCGGTCGAAGAGCCGGTCGTACTCCAAATCACTGACCAGGGGACGGTTGTCCACATAATAGGCTTTCTGATAGGCGGCAAGCTGCTCGACAAGTGTGTGGATTTCATGTTCTAGTTCATTCATGGTTCTGATTGTAAGGCTCTGAGACCACCCATTGCAAGCTGTGGTCGGGTTTCTCTCATTGCTTTGATAAGTCGTACATGGTATCTTTCATAGGCGAGAGAGGGAGAGAGCATGGCAGACAAGAAACCATCGACAAACAAGGCGACAACGCTTCACGGACTGATTGTCACCTCCACCGTCGATGCCGGCCGGATCGAGGAGATAACCCTTCCCGAACTCGATGGCAATTTCACCTTGGTCACCACCCGTGACATTCCCGGCACAAACCGGGTCCGCACCCTCGATGCCGCTACACCGCTGCTTACCTCATCGACCATAAGCTACCATCAGCAGCCAATTTTGGCCCTGTTCGGTTACGACAGCGAATCGGTACAGCTCAAAGCCAGGGAAATCAACATCTCCTATCAGCTGCCTCTCGCCCAGGACAGTCCGGCTGCGGTGATCGAGTCGACTCCCTACACCTACCATTTCGGATCCCTGGAAAGTGCTGCAAGTGATGCAAATCTTGCCGTTCTTGAACGCACCTATCGGTACAGTGGCTCCGACTACCAAAGCAACACCCTCACCCGCATCAGCGTAGAACAGGAAGGCGATATCCTGCACGTCTATACCCCCACCCAATGGCCCAGTCATGTACGGGAAACGGTCAGTGAAACCACCGCAATCCCCAAGCGGAAAATCATTGTGCATCGCCTTCCGTTCTACGCTCCGCACGATGAGATGCTCATCAATCCTTCGGCTCTCTGCTCGATTGCCGCCATAGCCTGCCTGAAGGCTAATTGCCAGACCGACCTGCTCTGCAAAGTCGAAAGCTTTCGTCCCGACATCTCCATCAAGCGCAAAAGCTGGTACTACAGCGACGGCCGGATCCAGGCCGAGGACATCCGGGTGCAGGTCAATCAAGGGTGCGAGCCGATGTTCAGTGACGAGATGGCAAACCAGCTCATCGCAGGTCTGGTTCCCCTCTACCCTTTGCAGGCGCTGAGCATTTCCATCATCTTCACCACATCCAACACCCCTCCATCCCACTTTTTCGGAGATCTCGGGTATGCCGACGCCCTCTCCAGCACCGAAGCCCACTATTGCGCACTGGCAAAAATCACCGGCTACAATCCTCTCTCCTGGAGGCTGAAGTTCACATCCGAGAACACCGGCCACACCCAGGTCATCAGAACAGACAAATACAGCAAGCTCAAGGACCTGATCACTGCGGTGAGCACCCGTTGCGATTTCCAGCGCAAGAATGCAGCCTATGAGATGCAACGCCGGATGCGTGTCAAGCTCTCCACCTTCTTCAACTACAGCAGAGGCACAGCCCTTGCGTGCGGAGCTGGTATCAGCGGCTTCTCCAGCGAGTGCCGCTCCCTTCCCCAGCAATCAGTGCAAATCACCCTCAAGCCGAACAACAAGGTGGAAGTGAACACATCCTTCTACAACAACGGATCGAGTGCCGAAATATGGCGTCAGATTATTTGTGAGGAGTTGGGAGTCACCAAAGCCGACATCTCTTTCATCGAGGACCAGAAGGAGATGCTGGACAGCGGCCCGTCGGTGCTGTCAGCCAACAGCGGCCGCATGCCCCAGCAAATCCTGCGCGCTTGCAACCAGATCAAGGAAAAACGCTTTGTACAGCCCCTGCCGATTTGTGAGAGTGTGCTCTCGCCAAAACAACCGGAGACCAAAGGCTCGCTTTTTTACAGCAACGTCTGGATAGCCCTGGTCCTGGAACTGGAAATCGATGCGGTTTTTCTCCAACCTTTTGTGCGCTCGGTTTGGGTTTCCGTTTCCCTTTCGCGCGTATTTGACGAGCAGGTGCTCAAGAGCAAAATCCGCCATACCATCGTCTCCACCCTCAGGGAGGCGGGCGCCCTGCTTTCCCATCGAAACACCTTTGAGATTGACATCTCCATCACCAGTGATGGGGAGCAGATCTCCTCCTCGGTTACCAGCGCCCTCAAAGGGGTGGTGACCGCAGCCTTCATCTCCGCCCTCGAGCAAGCCCTCGGCACCCCTGTGGCCAAGATTCCTGTGGACGGAGCAACCTTGCTTGCAGCCATGCGGGGGAAATCATGAAAATAGAATGCACCATCGACGGCAAGGCACTCTCCCTCTCGGTGAATTCAAACAAGCCGCTCTCACTCATCCTGATGGAGGATGTGGGGAACAGGACCATCATCAGTCACTGCCGGGGAAAAGCATGCGGGAACTGCATCGTCCTGATCAACGATGAAGCAGAGCTCAGCTGCATCATTCCCGCATTCCGATTGAGGGATGCCAATATAAGAACCTTTGAGAGCTATCAGAAAACACGCCAGTACCGTGACATCGAACGGGCCTACCTGGCCACCGGCAACACCCCGTGTCCCAACTGTTATGCTTCCAAGACCCTTATAATCGAATCCATTCTCCAAGAGCTCACCAACAACACCCGAATCAAGGCTCTGGGCAGGAACAACCTCCCCCTCCGGAATGAGGAACAACATGAGGAAAAGCTGGACAAGAAGGCCATCATCCAAGAACTCAGCCTCAATACCTGCCAGTGCATGGATATGTCGGAAATGATGCAGATCGTCGAGATAGCCCTTACCTACAGGAGGCGCAAGCGTGTACGAAGGAATTAGGTCTCCTGTCATCCATACCCCGAAGACCCTCAGTGAGTTCGCGACCATCGCCTATCGCTATCCTTCTGCAATCATTTGGGCCGGCGGCAGTTACCTGATGAGCCAAAAAGAGTACTATCCAAGCGAAATCAAGGATGGGATCATTGACCTTGGATCGCTGGAGGAGATGAAAAGGATCACCCGAAACGACCGATTCGTTGAAATCGGTGCAATGGTTACCGCCAGTCAGCTGCTCTATGCCGGAAAACTTGTCCTGCCCCCTGTCCTGCAGGAGACACTGCGCACGCTGGCCTCGCAAATCGTGAGACGGCAGATCACCATCGGCGGAAGCCTGTGCGTACCCGACATCCGTCTCTCTCTCTCGACCACATTGGCGGTGCTGGATGCCATGGCCGAGGTGAAATATTACCAGGGCGGCAAGGTTTCCACCCATTGGATCCCCATCGCAAAACTCTATGACAAGGATGGGAAGCTCCTGCTTGGCTCTCAGAAAGCCCTGCTCACCCGCATCCGCATCGGCCTTGAATATGGCGATTACCAGCGATTCGTTTGTGTTGAGGACCCTATCCGCAACACCGACGAATGTGTTATAGTTGCCTTCCAGGCAAGCCGATCGCAGAACTCGCTATCCAAAGTCCAGTTCTGCATCACCTTTCCCAGCAAGGCCTTCCACATCAGCAAGGACCTTGAGTCGAAGTTGTCGGGAATGACCCTCCCGATTCATCCAGAACGGGTCAATACGCTCTCCTATGAGCTGGTATCCGAATTGACCAAAATGCACTCAGGAATCAGTGAACTGCAACTTGAGCGTGGAAGAAGGATTTTTGAATCCTTCCTGCACGATCTCAATGCCCAGTCCCTCTCATCCTGAGCACGTGGAGCACTCTATACATGTCTGAGCTTGAGTCCGAAATTGCAACAAAGCAGAGCAGGTTCGTCCATCTGCACAACCATACCGACTTCTCCCTTCTCGACGGGGCCGCCCCCATCGGCCGCTACATGGAGAAGGCGAAGAGCCTGGGCATGACCAGCCTGGCCATCACCGACCATGGGAACATGTTCGGAGCCCTGCGTTTTTACTATGCCGCCAGGGATGCCGGCATCAAGGCCATCATCGGATGCGAGTTCTATTGCAATCCCGGCGGGCATACCGAGCGACCTGCTCCAGGCGGCCGGAAAACAAACCAATACCACCTTATTCTGCTTGCAATGAACGAGAAAGGGTATCACAACCTGATGGAGCTCAACTCACTCTCCTATACACAGGGTTTTTACTTCAAGCCGCGCATCGACGATGAACTGTTGGCAAAGTACAACGAAGGGATCATCTGCCTCTCTGCATGCCTGGGTGGAGAAATCCTGCAGCACCTGCTCAATGACCAATACGAGAAAGCAAAGCAGCGCGCCCTTTGGTTCGCCTCCGTCTTCGACGACGGGCGCTACTATCTGGAGATGCAGGACCATAACTTGCCCGAACAGAAACGCACCAATCCCCTGCTCAAGCAGCTCAGTGAGGAGACCGGCATTCCGCTGGTCTGCACCAACGACATCCACTATATCGAGAAGGATGATGCCAATGCCCATGACCTGCTGCTCTGTGTGGGCACCAACTCCAAGAAAAACGATCCCGACCGCATGAGGTTCCCCAACCAGGAATTCTACATGAAGAGCGAGCAGCAGATGGCCTCGCTGTTCAGCTGGTGTCCGGAGGCGGTGGAGAATACAGGGAAAATCGCCGAACGCTGCAACCTTGAGATTCACTTCCCCGGACCTCTTCTGCCCGATTTCGAAGTACCCCAAGGCTTTGATGGACCGGCAAGCTACCTGCGCCATCTCTCCCATGAAGGATTGAAGAAGCGGTACAAGCACGTTACCGATGAGTTGAAAAAGCGGCTGGACTACGAGTTGGATGTCATCATCAAAATGAAGTTCGAAGGGTACTTTCTCATCGTCATGGACTACATCCAATGGGCCAAGCAGCACGACATTCCCGTCGGCCCGGGGCGTGGCTCCGGTGCAGGCTCCTTGGTCGCCTACTCGATCGATATCACCGACGTCGACCCGATCAAGTACAACCTCCTGTTCGAACGCTTCCTCAACCCCGAACGGGTAAGCATGCCGGACTTCGACATCGACTTTTGCTTCGAACGGAGGCAGGAAGTCATCAACTATGTAACCGAGCACTATGGGACCGAACGGGTAGCCCAGATCGCCACCTTCGGAACCCTGAAAGCCAAGGCTGTCGTCAAGGACGTCGCCCGGGTTCTGGATATCCCTTTTGATGAGTCGAACAATATCTGCAAACTCATCCCCGATGATTCCAAAATGACCCTTTCCAAGGCGTTTGAACAGAATAAGGAGCTGGTGGAGCTTGAGCAGAAAGGCGGCATCTACGCCGAACTCTTCGATGCGGCACGCCGTCTGGAGGGCTTGAACAGACATACATCCACCCATGCAGCCGGAGTGGTCATCGGCAAGGAAAGGTTGGTCAACTATGTACCGCTCTATCGTGATGCCAAAACCGGTGCCATCTCCACCCAGTACACCATGGACCTCATCGAAGAGTGCGGTCTGGTCAAAATGGACTTTTTGGGCCTGAAGACCCTGACGTTGATCAAGCACACCGAGGACCTGATTCATAAAAAGGACCCGACCTTCACCAGTGCGGCAATCGATGAGCAAGACCCCAAGACCTTTGAGATGCTCTGCCGGGGCGAAAGCGCCGCAGTCTTCCAGTTTGAAAGCCAGGGCATGCAGAACATCCTCAAGGAGGCAAAGCCCTCCAACATCGAGGACCTGGTCGCCCTCAATGCCCTCTATCGTCCCGGTCCCATGGCCTATATCCCCCAATTCATCAACTGCAAGCTGGGTCGTCAGCCCATCACCTACGCCGATCCTGAATTGGAAGACGAGCTGAAGACGACTTACGGAGTCATTGTCTATCAGGAACAGGTCATGAAGGTAGCCCAGATTATTGCCGGCTACTCGCTGGGCAGTGCCGACATTCTCAGACGCATCATGGGCAAAAAGAAAGTTGCAGCCCTCGAGAAAGAGAAGGTGAAGTTCATCGCCGGGGCGAAGGCGCTGGGGCGCAGTGAACAGCATGCCTCTGAAATCTTTGAGATGCTCGAGCCATTCGCAGGATACGGCTTCAACAAGAGCCATGCAGTTGCCTACTCGGTCGTTGCCTACCAGACAGCCTTCCTCAAGGCGAATTATCCCGCCGAGTTCTGGGCGGCCAACCTCACCAACGAGATGGGCAGCCCCGACAAGTTCAGCGAGTACCTGCAGATTGCAAAGGACCAAGGCATTGAGATTCTTCCCCCGTCGGTCAACTACTCGGACAAGCACTTCTCCGTTGTGGACGGCAAGATCGTCTACGGCCTTGCCGGCATCAAGAACGTTGGAGAGGGGGTGGTCGAAATGCTTGTCCAGGAGCGGGAGGCACACGGCCCCTACAAGGACATTTTGGACTTTTTGACCCGGCTTGACGCAAAAGCCATGAATACCAAGCTGTTGGAATCGCTGATCAAGGCAGGGGCTTTCGACACCATGGGAACCAACCGTCCCACATTGCTTGAAAACCTTGCCGATACCATCCTCTATGTGCAAAAGCGCAAGGAAGCAACTGCCTTCGGCCAGATTTCCCTCTTCGACGAGGAGACTGAGGCTTCAATGGAAACCTTCAGCATGAAAGCGGTCGAGGACTGGAAGCTGCCCGAGAAACTGGAAATGGAGAAAGACCTGTTGGGGTTCTACATCTCCGGACACCCCTTGGATGCCTATAGTCAGGCAATCAGAGAGCGGGTGACGGCCAACACCGCCCATCTGGAAACAATCGGTTTCAACCGGCCTACCAACATCATTGCGATGGTCAGCTCGATCAGGCCCTTCACCACCCAGAAGGGGGGCATCATGGCCTTTTTGCAGCTCACCGACCGCAATGCAACCTTCGATGCAACCTTGTTTCCCAAGATTTTTGAACAGTACCGGGACATTCTGCACGTCGACGGCATCTACGGGTTTGTCGGAAAGTTCGACAACTCCAGGGGCAACGATAAGATTTCCTATCTGATCGAACAGATCTTCGAGGACCCCAACCAGCTATCTCCGATTGCCGTCTCGCGTTGTCATATCGAGTTGGAGAAGTCGTTTTGCAGCACCGAGCAGATCTCACACCTGCGGGACACCTGTCTCTCCTATGGAGGAAGCTGCAGCGTCCTGCTCCACTTCAGGACAGAGGGGGAAAGCATGCCTCTGGTCGTCGAGTGCGGCCGTGAGTTCTCCGTCCGGTACTGCGACGAGATTGAACCGGCGTTGAGGGAAAATCCCTCGGTGCTGAATATTTGGTTCGACTAATGGAAAAAAGTTCTGTATCTTGAAGATTGGAGGAACAACATGAACCAAACCTACTATGACAGCGGAGTTCCCATCATAGCGGCATCATCCAATGTCTTCATGACCATTGCCTCGATTGCTGCTTCCCTGCTCTCCTTCTATTCGCTGCTGATCTGGCTCAGGATTGTTCTCACGTGGATCCGCATCCCGGGACAGATTCAGGAAAATCCGCTTGCCGCCCTTTTGGGCAGAATCGTCGACCCGTACCTCGCGTGGTTCAGGGGAGTCAGCGGCCTCAAGCGGAGCCGACTGGACCTGACCCCGCTGCTTGCCCTTGCGGTTCTCTCGGTCGTCCAGTCCATGCTGCGCCTCTACGGATCCTACGGGCGCCTTACCGTGGGCATGGTCTTTGCCTTGGTACTGCAGACGCTCTGGTCCTACCTGATCAGTCCGGTGTTCTGGTTTTTGATCATCCTCTTGGGCATACGCCTCGTTCTCTGCTACAAGCGCAGCCCGGGGATCATCGGGTACATCTCCATGCTCGATTCCATGATCGGCGGGGTGCTGAACTGGGTGCAGAGGCTCTTCTACCCCAAGAAAGCCATCAATGACCGTCAGCTGGTCATCACCAGCCTCGTTTTCTTCATCGCCGCCTATATCGGATCTTCCCTGTTGCTGCGTTTTATGGTGGACTTCTTCGCCAAACTCGGATTCTGATCCATGGCGTACGTCCGCGGCCTGAAAACCAGTATCACCGAACTCAGTGGAGTCGGGCCTGCCGCCAAGGCAGGCTATGCCGAGCTGGGGATTGCCACCTTCAGCGACCTGTTGCTGCTCTCCCCCCGCACCTGGGAAGACCGCAGCAAAGTACATCCACTGGGCTTGGTACAAGACTCACAGATGGCCAACACCTTGGTCGAGGTGCTCTCCCACTCCTATTTTGGCAAGAATCGGACGCTCAAGATCATCGTCCGTGATGTTTCCAATCTGGGAGACGGCAGGCTCAGCCTGTTGTGCTTCGGCCGCAACTTTCTGGAAAAGACCATCAAGGTCGGGCGAATCTACTACCTCTACGGCAGCGTCAAGGACAACCGTGGCGAGCTGCAATGTTCCCAGTTTGAACTCTATCCGGCTACCGAGGATGGGGATTTCCCCAAACAGTTCGGCCGTATTCTTCCCATCTATCCCCTACGCGGCTCGCTGAGCCAGCGCTTGATCAGGGCGAATATCAAGGCGGTTCTGGCAAGCGTCGATACCTTTGAAGATGAATTGACGGCTTCGATGCGCGACCGTTACCACCTCATGACCACCGATCAGGCCATCAGGGCCTATCACTTTCCTCCCTCGATCGAGGTGTTGCAGCAAGCCCGCAGGACCCTTGCCCTCACCGAACTCTTCTACCTGCAGTTGGTCGCACGCAGGCACAAGAGCCTTGTGCAACGCAGTGCCAAAACAGGACCAAGCATTCCTACCAAGCTCGAATTGAAGTTCATTGAAGGCCTCCCCTTCAGCCTGACAGCCGACCAGATAACCAGCCTGAAGGAAATACGGGAAGACCTGGACAGTGAAATACCCATGAACCGTCTGCTGCAAGGCGATGTAGGCAGCGGCAAAACCCTGGTGGCTTGGATCAGCGCCCTGCATGTCCTTTCCCAAGGAGCCCAGGTGGCCTTCATGGCCCCTACCGAGCTTTTGGCCCGACAGCACGCTGAATCAGCTGCTGCACTGCTGCAGGATCTGGGTATCAGGCTGGCTTTTCTGACCGGTTCGGTCAAGAACAAGGAACGCAGGCTTCTGCTTGAAGCCATCAAAGAGGGGGAAGTCGATATCGTCATCGGCACCCACGCCCTCTTTTCTGCGGAAGTCGCCTTTAAAAACCTCAGGTATGTCATCATCGATGAACAACACCGCTTTGGAGTGGAACAACGTCTCGCCCTTTTGGAAAAGGCGCAGGTCCCCGACCTGCTGCTCATGACGGCGACCCCCATACCCCGCACGCTCTCGCTGACTGTATTCGGGAACCTCAACGTCTCCACCCTCAAGACCATGCCCCCCGGCCGCAAACCGGTGATCACCCATCTGGTCAACGAGCAGAGCCGCAAGCGCATGTACCAGGCGGTGGGGGTTGAGTTCCAACGCGGCCATCAGGCCTACTTTGTCTACCCCCGCATCGATGACAGTGGAGAAAGCGACCTGCGCGATGTGACAAACATGTATGAGTTTTTGAAAAACGAGTATCCAGACGTACCATCCGCCTTGATCCACAGCAAGCTGGACGAGGATGAGAAAGTACGCATCCTCAAAGAGTATCAGGGGGGAAGACTTTCTTACCTTGTCTCGACCAGCGTCGTGGAAGTCGGCATCGACATTCCCAACGCCACCTGCATGGTCATCGAACACGCCGACCGTTTCGGGCTGTCGGCCTTGCACCAGCTACGAGGGCGCGTCGGCCGCTCGGTGTTGCAGTCCTATTGCTTTTTGGTCTTCGGCAATGAGCTTACCGATGAGGCGAAGCAGCGTCTGAAGGTGATGAAAGAGTCCAATGACGGCTTTTTCATCGCCGAACAGGACCTTCTCATCCGCGGCCCGGGCGAACTTACCGGCACCAGGCAGTCGGGATACCTCAAGCTCATCTACGCTTCACTGACCGAAGATCTTCCCCTCATCGAAATCGCCCGCAACGAAGCCGACCTCATATTGGAGCGTGATCCGGGGCTGCTTCTTGTCGAGCATGAACCGATCAGGGCGGTCTTGGCCGAGGCTCCACCTTTTGAAGCAGAGCACAGCGAGGCATGAAACGGCAACTTGCATAAGTGTGCTCAGGTTACTATCATCGAAGTGAGGTGTAGAGCATGCGCATAACCGGAGGAATCTATCGGGGAAGGACAGTCGCCTGTCCCCCGGGAATCATAAGACCTGCAATGGATATGATGCGGGAATCGCTTTTTTCCATCCTGGGAAACCTGGAAGGAAAGAGTTGGCTGGACCTGTTCACCGGCAGTGGTTGTGTCGGCATCGAGGCGGCAAGCCGAGGGGCGGCTCCTGTCCATTTGGTTGAAAAGGACCGTCTCAAGAAAGCCACGATCATTGAGAACATCAGCATGGTAGAGAGTGAAATCACCCTGTTCATGGCCGACGTTCATCGCTTCATCCCTACTGCAAAACGCCAATATGACATCGTATATGCCGATCCACCCTTCCCCATGCAAGGCAAGGTCGGCCTCGCACAAGCGGTGGACAAGCAGAAGCTGCTCTCCGAAGGAGGGCTGTTCATCATCCATTACCCCTCCGAGGAGAAGGGCCAGTGGCCCGAGCAGGTGGGAAACCTGGTCTGTTACGACCAGCGCAAGTACGGCAGGAGCACCCTCCGCTTCTACAAGAATACCCTGAATGCAGGAGAACAGCATGAAATCTGACCTTGTCTCGATCGATGAAAACAACATTGCACACAGCTCTTTCACCACCTACAGCTATGAGACGGACTGCTTCGCCGAAGCGCGATTGGCCTTCTATTTCCAGATCGTCCAGGAAGCCGCCGGCATGCATGCAGCCATGCGCGGTTGTTCGATCAACAATCTGCACAAGGAAGGAAAGACATGGGTCATCACCCGCAGCAGCATGGAAATCATGCGATACACCTGTTGGCCCGAGGTGATCGAGGTCCAGACCTGGGCCCAGGAGCCGATCAGGCTGCACCTGCCCCGTGTCGTCAAAGGCTTCGACAAGGCGGGCAATGCCCTCTTTACAGCCAAAACCCACTGGGCCATCCTCGACCTGGACAGCGGCAGGCCGTTGCGACCCATGGACATGTCACTGAGGATCGGGCTTCCACCGGCCGACCATACTCTGGACATGACCCTTCCCAAAAAGCAGGATGACGAGAACCAGGTGCTGCTGTGCAGCTTCAAGCCGACCATCGCCTACCTCGATACCGACCGAAACCTCCATGTTAACAACATATCGTACCTCAACTGGGCTCTTGAAAGCCTGCCTTCGGCTTTCCGCAACCGCTGCAAGGTCGCATCGGTCGATGTCTCATACCTGAGGCAGACCTATCTCGAGGACGATTTGTGCGTGTACACCTATGGCCTGGAGCAAGACGCCCTGTTCGGCGATGAACCGACACTCCGGCATACGATTCTGCGCAAGGAGAAGGATGGAACGACCACCTTGGTGTGGTCTGGAACCACGGGCTGGAAACGAAGGGAAGACCTTAGATAAAGACCTTGCGCAGGGTGGGATCCTTGCCCAACAAAAGACCTATGGACTCGCGAACGGGAAACAAGCCGTTCTTGGAGTTCGCACTGTAGTAACAGTACCAACAGCCTTCCTCGCTCTTGTAGTGGACATCACAGCTGACAATATAGCGGCTCGCCCAACCCGATTGGGGGGGGACGAGCACCGGGGCACGGAACGAAGGCTTGAAAGCAAGCCCGTCGGTGCTTTCCAACTGCAACAGCATGCTGGTTGTCTTGGCCCGTTTCTTGTCCCAGTACATCGCACACTCGAAGCCTACATATCCATCGTCGGTCTTCACCACCTTGATGCTTCCCACAGCCATGTTCCGGTAGGGGTCGTCGGCATAGGGGGAGAGCAGGGGCTCTCCCTCATTGGCCAAGGCATAGGGGCCTTCCAAGCTGCTTGAAAGGGCCATGGCGAAATGTCTGCTGGTCTTCTGCTTGGTATCGGGGAGAAGCAGGTGGGAGGCACCGAAATAGAGCCGGTAGCCCTGTTCGGTCTTGATGATTTGGGGACGGGATATCCGGCTTTTCTTCAATCCATCCTTTGCAAAGGGAACGGTGCGGCTGTCCAAAAGAATTTTCGGCTCGCTGAACAGGATCAAGTCGGTCGAGGAGCGCATCTCAAAGCGGCTGTAGGTGATTTTCTCCTGTTCCCTTCGTCTGAACCTTCCTTTTCGGATGGGTGGCAATGAAGCATTGTGCTTCTCATAAATCAGGTAGTAGATGCCATCCTCGTAGTATATCGAGGGGGAATGACCCCTGAGCTCAATCATCTTCCTGGGTTCCCAGCTGATCCCATTCTCACTGATGAAATGCTCGAGGCCCACCCAGGTGTGACCAAAAAGATGCCACTTCCCATCCGGACTCTCCTCGGGAAACAGGAAGAAGGGATCGCAGAGCCGGCTCATGTACCACTGGCTGCGGATAACCGGTTCATCGCTGAAAGGATACCACGAGATTTTTGAAAAGGTGGAGAGACAGAGGGCCATCGGACCTACTCCTGCTTGCGCTTGTTGGGTCTGCGACCCCAAAGCGGACTGAGGTTCTGCTCAAGATTGAACTTCTTGTTCATCCACTTGATGATCTTTGAGTAGACAAAGAAGCTTCCTCCGATGCTCACCACAAACGTCAAGCCCAGCCACATCGGGATCAGGGAGCTGTTGGGATCGACAAAGCGGGTGATCAGGACGAAGCAAACAATGAAGAGAACCATCATCAACAGGATGTTCAGCACCGTGGCAGCCAGCATAAACCAGAGGGTATTCGATTTCTTAGACATGCTTTCCTTCCTTGGATTCCAAGATGATGCTTGCCGCAAGCAGGATACCGCTGACAACCAAGGATGCATCAGCAATATTCCATGTCGGCCAACGTTCAAAACCCAGAAATCCATAGACTTTGACGCTGATGAAATCCACCACCCTGAAATTCCGGAAAATCCGGTCGATCAGGTTTCCGATGCCTCCGCCCAAAAAAAGGGCCAACACCCATCGGTGGAATGAACTGAGTACAAAACGCTTGGAAAAATAGACGAACAAAACGGCGATGACCAACAATACCGGAACAATGATGAAAAACAACAGCTTGACGGCCAAGGGCAGGCTGTCGCCCATGCTGAAAGCAATGGCGGTATTGCGCACGTGGACAATAGCCAAAAAGTCGCCCAGGAATTGAAATCCAACGGTGTTCTCTGCAATGTGCCTCACTATCCAAGCCTTGGAAAGCTGGTCGGAAAGGATAATACAAGCTGTGAGCAACAAGGGCTGATAGCGTCGTTTGTTTTGTCCCATAGTGCTGACTATACTATAACCCGGTGGGGTTGGCAACAAAGACAACGGTAAGGCCGAAGGTATCGCGGACATGCTGCATGAGCGCCAAAAGACCGAAGGTCTCGGTCGTATAGTGCCCTCCTGCGATAACCGTAATCCCGCCTTCTGCTGCATCATGATAGTGCTGATGCTCGAATTCACCGGTCACAAAGCAGTCAAGGCCGTCAGAGAGGGCGGCAAGCACATCCGAACCCGCCCCTCCGCTGACAATGCCCACCCGGTGCATCAACTCATTGCCGAAAGGCAGGATCAGGGGATTCTCGAATCCCAAACGAGAGGCGATCCAATCCGCACTGCGGCCCTCGCCAAGGGTCCCCTTGAACCCGAGCAGCCTTCCCTTATAGGGGGCAAAGCCCTGGATGTCCTGAAGGCCGAGCTTGTGCGCCATGACAATATTGTTTCCCACCTCACTGTGGGCATCCAGCGGAAGGTGGGCCGCATACAAATCAAGATTCCCCTCGATGAGAGTCTTCAACCTGGTATAGTGCGGCCCGCATACTGCAATCGGATTCCCCCAGAACAGACCGTGGTGCACCACCAAGAGGTCGGCATGCTCTTCCATCGCCTTCTCGAACGTGGCTTGGCAGGCGTCGACGGCAAAGGCAACGGTATGCACCTCGCGCTCCGACGGTCCCACCACCAAGGAATTAAGCGACCGATCGATTCCCTCAAAGGAGGCAACTTCCAAATACGCATCAAGATAGGAGACAAGTTCACTACGTTTCATAGCCTCAGTATAGAGAGTTGACACCTTTTGTTCCACCACCTATAGTTCGAGCATGACCGATACACAGGTGAGAGTAAAACCGCTCACATACGAAGAAGCTTCCTTTGACTTCGACCTTGCAACCATTCGAACATGCAGAGCTCTTGGCAGCAGCGAACCGATTGTAGGCCAGCCGCGCGCCCTGAGAACCCTTGAACTGGGCCTTTCCCTCTCCAAAAGCGGCTACAATATTTTTGTCAGCGGCGACAGCGGCAGCGGCAGGCACAATGCAGTGCGACATGCAGTGCGGAATCTCAGGCATGACACCTCGTCATTGCGCGACCTGGTCTATGTCTACAACTTCCTGCAGCCCAACAGCCCCAGGGTTCTTACCTTCAATTGCGGGGACGGCCAACTTTTTTGTGACGCCGCAGAAGCCTTCAACCAGGAAATCCTTGCCCTTGCCCTGCACAAGCGGGACTTTTATGCAACGGCACTCCAGCTGCTCTCAGAGTTCGAATCCCAGTTCCCCCAAGCCTCGTTGCGCGACCATTTCGTCCATATACGTACGGACCTCAAGCGAATGGAAAGGCATATCCAGAACCTTGACGAAAAGGCCTGCAAGGTTGATCCGATCGCAACCAAATACCGGGCCAACCTCTTGGTCAACCATGCAAAAGCAACCGAAAGGCCCTTCATCATTGAAACTCATCCATCCTTTTCGAACCTGTTCGGTTCGGTGGACAGCAATCAGAACATGCCCCACCTTGCGTTGCATGCGGGGACCCTGATGGAGGCGATTGGGGGCTTTTTGGTCATCGATGCCGAGGAGCTGCTCAGCGAGCAGGGCCTGTGGGATGCTCTGAAACGCTACCTCGATGCCAACGCCCTGACCGTTGAGAGCAACGTCATCACCAAGGGAGAGCTCCGAAGCCCTTTCATCAGGCCGCAGATGCCCCCGCTGCCGGTCAAAGTAATCCTCATCGGCAGTGAAGAGACCTACGACACCCTTACCGAAGGGGATGAGCGCTTTCTCACCCTTTTCAAACTTTGTGCGCAGTTCGACTACTCCATGAACCTCGATGAGAAGGCAATCGCCCAGACAATCGCAAACCTGGACAATTACGCAAAGACCAATGGGTTGCTCGACCTCAGCGATGAAGCCTTCCTCCAGCTGCTCAGATACAGCTGCTGGTATGTAGAGTCGCGTGAACACCTGAGCACCCAGTTCTCCACCCTCTACGACCTGCTTGAGGAGGCGAACTGGTGGGCTCACTACCATCAGAAAAAGCAGATTGATGACCAGGTGGTCCTCACCGCCCATGCAGAGCGGGAGTATGCCAACGGCATCAGCGAAAGCAAGATCAACGAAGAGATCATCAGCGGCGATATGATCATCAGCCTCACCGGCACCAAGATCGGCGTGGTCAACGGCTTGGCCGTCATGGACAGGGGAAGTGCCTCCTTCGGGACTCCGACTGTGATCAGCTGCACTGTAGCCCCGGGCAACGAGGGCATTGTGAACATCGAACATGAGGCAGGCCTGAGCGGGGAAATCCACGACAAGGGCCTGTTGATTCTCGAGGGGTACCTGCGCAAGCACTATGCCCGAACCTTCCCGCTCTCCATCTATGCAGGGATTGCCTTCGAGCAGTCCTATGCCGAAGTGGATGGGGACAGCGCCTCATCCAGCGAGCTGTATGCCTTGCTTTCAGCCATCGGCGAGCTTCCCGTGCGTCAGGACATAGCGGTAACCGGTTCAGTGAACCAGATGGGCATGATCCAGCCGGTGGGCGGCATCAACGAGAAAATTGAAGGCTTCTTCCATACCTGCCAGGCGACCGGCCTCACCGGCAGGCAGGGAGTGATCATTCCTTTCCAGAATGTACGCAACCTGATTCTCGGCTATGAGGTGCTTGAAGCGATCAAGGCCAAACAATTCTTCATCTACCCCATCAAAACCATCGACGAGGGCATGCAGCTCTTGACTGAACGGCCGGCAGGCATCCGCAACGCAAAGGGCAACTACAGTGCCGGCAACTTCAACTACGATATCGAGGACAGGCTGAAAAAGATGTATCAGGCGGTCCTAGCCAACAGAGGCTAGGCTCTGCAGCCGCTTCAAGAAAGGCAGGATGTAGGCAAGCGACAGGACAAAGGTAAGCACATCAGCGATGGGCTGGGCAAGCTGCAAACCGACAATTCCGACCAAACCGGGAAGCAGGGCAATGACCGGAACGAAGAAGAAACCCTGCCTGGCCAAGGCCAAAACCGAGCTTGAACTGCTGTGTCCGGTGCTTTGGAACACCATCCCGCTCAAGGTGTTGAAGGCTGACAGGGGCATCAGGATGCATTGGTACCGTATGGCAACCGTCCCGATGGCGATGACAGCCGGGTCGGAGAGAAACAACAACATGATGTAGTGCGCTGTGGCAAAACAAATCACACCGATGAAGGTGAAGGCCAACACCCCGGTTCGGACACAGAACTTGAAGGCCTCGACCAGGCGGTCGTATCGCTTGGCCCCCCAGCTGAATCCGGCAACCGGCTGCAACCCCTGTCCGAATCCGATCAAGGCCGAGTTGAGGAACTGCATCACGCGCGTGGTGATGGACATCGCGGCAATCGCCACGTCGCCGAAAGGGGCGGAAAAAACGTTCAAGCAGATTGCAGAGACGGTGTGCAGCATGGTCCGAAAGAGCGAAGGGGCTCCGACGGTGAAGATATTCCGGTAAATCCACCACTTCAGTCTCACATGGCGCACAGACAGATGCAGGTTGCTTCTTCTCTTGACGAAATGAGAAAAGAGGATGAAAAAACTGACGCCTTGACTAAGAACCGTTGCAAGGGCGGCCCCCCTGATGCCCATATCCAGGGCGAAGATGAAAATCGGATCGAGAATCACATTGAGAACGGCCCCGCTGCTCATCCCGAGCATGCCAAGGTGGGCCTTGCCCTCCGATCGGAGGTTGTTGTTCATCGTATAGCAGACCGTCATCCAAGGGGCGCCGATGAGAATCACCGAGGCATAGCGCTCAGCCTCGGGTGCAATGGTCGGTGTGGCACCAAGAAACCGTACCAGCGAACCGGTTCCCGCCAACCCCAGCAGGGTGAAGATCATGGCGATGCCCATCGAGGTGAAAAAAGCGGTACTGAAGACCTCGTCGGCTTCAGTGCGTTTCTTAGAGCCGAGCAAGCGCGAAACCGTATTGGCCGAGCCTTGGCCGAATGTGATGCCGATCGACTGGATGATGCTCATGATTGAATAGACAATCCCCACCGCAGCACTGCTCTCGGTGCCCAATCGGCTGACAAAAATCGTATCGGTCATTGAATAGAAGGAGGTGATGAGCATGCTGATGATCGTCGGGGCGGCCAACTGCAGGATGAGCGACCGTACCGGTTGCTCGGTCATCCGCTGATAGTTCTGCTCTGCATTGAGAGAGGGGGTGCGCATCAGTTTCATGCGGTGAACCAGCCATGCATCATGATCCCGGCGGCTACTGCAACATTGAGGGAACCTTTGGTCCCGGCTTGCACGATGGAAAGCCTGCCCAGCGATGCTTCTGAGGCGCCAAGCAAAGCCGGGCTCACCCCCAGCTCCTCACTGCCGATCACGGCAACCCCCTTGGAGGGGAATGCAAATGCATCAAGCTCGGTCCCCCCGGTTTCCAGGGCAAACAGCGGAAGGTCGAGTGCTTGCAACCGCTCAAGCATGGCCTCCTCGCCGATCACCTCATGCTCTACGGTTTGGGTGCACCCACGGCTTGTCTTGAGTGCCCGGCTATGGTCGACGGCGGCGCACCCCTCAATGAGATAGATTTTCTGGATGCCGAACGAGTCTGCAGAACGGAAGATGGAACCGATGTTGTAGGGTGAGCGGATCCGGTCAAGGACGAGGATATGATTTAGGATCGTACGCCGGCTCGCATCGAGGTTTCCCAGTTCATCGATAAAATCCCAATCGGCACTATCAGTTCCCAATGCCTGCAAGAGCAGGTAGTGGATATCATCGCACGTTACCGCCAGATCCAGGCCTTGCACCACCCCAAGTTTCCTGCCAAGAGTGAGCAGGCGGGAGCGTTCATCTTCAGCAAGCACGGCTTGGAACTGTGCAGAGTCAAACAGACCGGCCAAGGCTGAAAGATATGCCCGATCGTGCTGATTGCGCAGTGCGAGCTTCGCCTGCTGGTGAAACAGCAGGGCGCACTTGCGTACGCATGTGCGATCTCCGAGCGTCCTAAGCTTCGCTATCGTTATCATCGTCTTCGCCCACCTGCCTGGGAGCCACCAACACGGCGAACTCCCCCTTGATCGCATCCCTGCCTGCAAGCGTGGAGGCAACCTCGCCTGCACTACCTTGGAGAAACTCCTCAAACTTCTTGGTCATCTCCCGACCAGCCACCACCATCCGCTTCGCATCGAGGGCGGCTATCTCCTCCAAAGTTTTTACGATGCGGAAGGGGGATTCATAGAGGACGAATGCCTCATCGCGTTCCAACAATTGCACAAGGCGCTTGGTCCTTCTGCCTTTCCTGGGGCTGAGAAATCCCTCGAAGGTGAAGCTCTTGCCGACATAACCGGCAACGCTTACCAAAGTTGCAACGGCGCTGGGGCCGGGGATGGGGACGATGGGAAAACCCGCCTCCCTGACGGCGGTGACGACCCTGGCTCCCGGGTCGCTGATCCCGGGGGTTCCGGCATCGCTGACGAAAGCTACATCCAATCCACTGCCCAAGAGCTCAACAATGCCTTTGGCCGAGTTGATTTCGTTATGGGCGTGACAAGCGATCAGGCGCTTGGAAATTTCAAAATGATTCAGCAGCTGCTGGGTGTGGCGGGTGTCCTCGCAGGCGATCACATCCACGCTTTTCAGCGTCTGTACAGCCCGGTAGGTGATATCCTCAAGGTTCCCGATCGGTGTCGCCACCATATAGAAAGTACTCATGAGCTTCAGTCTACATGCTCTGTTGCGTCCTTACAAGCACAATGGATTGGCATCGTTTCCCATGCTGTTTGGTATTTTTTACCACAGCAAGGCAAAAACCGACCAATTCTGCGCTGTCCGAAACAAAAAACCTAGGAAAAGTACGTGTTTGGAAAAGTTGGCACGCCATCTGCATATGTATCTACGTAACAACGAAACCACAACAGCCACCCGGTGGCGAAAGGAGACAATGATGCAGATGTTTAAAAGAATCGCCGATATCTTCAACTCACACGTCAACAGTGCTTTGGACAAGCTTGAAGATCCGGCAAAGATGATCAGCCTGATGATCACCGAACTGGAGGATACCCAGACCAAGGCCCGTTCTTCCATGGCAGCCCGCAAAGCGGAGCAAGCAAGCCTGGAGAGAGAAAAGGCCGAGTTTGAGAAATCCGTCCTTCGTTGGGAAGACCGTGCAAAGCTGGCCATCACCAATGGTCGTGAGGACCTGGCCCGCGAAGCCCTCCTGGAGAAAAAGCATGCCGCAGAGCAGGTACAGCGCATTGAAGAGCAGCTTGCCAATCTGACTTCCATCCTTGCAAGCCAGAGTGCCCAGCTCACCCAGATCGCCGACAAGCTCAAGGAAGTCAAGGACAAACAGCAGATCCTCGTCCAGAGAGCAAGAAGCGCCAAGGAGAAGAAGCAGGTTGCCCAAACGCTGAATAGCAGCGACAGTGCAGACCTTGCCCGCAAGTTCAGCGAGCTTGAAAGCAAGATCGAGCGGATGGAAGCCGATGCCGAGATGGCCGGTTATCATGGGAAGCCCTCAGCCAGTGACGAGTTTGCCAGAATGGAATCCGATAGCACCATCGAGGCCGAGCTTGAGAGTTTGAAACAGTCTATGACCAAGAAGAAGGAGCAGAAATAATGTATTACGACAGAGAAGAGGATCGTACCCTGTATCGTGAAAGACGGGGCATGATATTGGGAGTGTTCCAAGGATTGGCCACCTGGTCGGGGCTTCCAGTACTCCTGCTCAGAATCATCGGCCTTATCCTGCTCTTCTCGGTTGGATTCGTTCCGATGGCCATCGCCTACATCCTGACAGCACTCATGCTGCCTTCACGATAACCGAATCAGACGTTTTTTCATGACTGTCATTGAGTTTCTTCCTTGAGCAGGACATCATTTGGTGTCCTGCTCTTCTTCTTGCAGACGGTCCTGATATTTGCGGTACAGCCCCCGCAGCTGATCATAGGTCAGATTGAGCAGCTTGGCCGCCTCTTTCTGGTTGCCTGAAGCCATCTTCAGTGCTTGACGCAGATACTTGAGGTCCAATTCCAGGCGGGCCGTCTCAAACTGACGCAAATCAAGTTCTGCTTCCTGCAAGGGAGGATCGGTGATTTCCTGACTCTTTTGCTTGAAAGGATTGTCGAAGGGGTTGAACTCCAGGTATTCGATCAAGGAAGCATCACTGCGATAAACGGCCCGCTCAACGACATTCTTCAACTCACGAACATTTCCAGGCCAAGGATAGCCAAGCATCTGGGAGATGACGGAGTCAGTGAACGTGGGCATCTCCTTGCGCCCGCACTCAAGAGCCATCTTGGAGGCGAAATACGTGGCCAGGAGAATGATATCCTCGCCCCGTTCTCGAAGCGGGGGAAGAAACAGAACCTCGAAGGAGAGCCGGTCCAGCAAATCCTCCTTGAACTTCCCTTCCTTGCACAAGGACGGCAGATCGGAATTGGTCGCCCCGATGATCCGCACGTTTGTTTCATGGGTCACCGAAGAACCCACCCGCTCATAGGTGCCGTACTCGACCACCCGAAGGATTTTTTCCTGGACTTCCAAGGGGATCAGGCCGATCTCGTCCAAAAAGAGCGTCCCTCCTTCGGCTTCCTCGAATCTTCCCTTGCGGGTTTTCTGTGCTCCGGTGAAGGCACCTTGCTCATAGCCGAAGAGTTCGGTTTCGATAAGGGATGGAGGAAGGGCTGCGCAGTTGACCGTCACCAAGTTCTGCTGCCAACGCTGAGAGAGGAAGTGAAGACGCCTGGCGGCAATCTCCTTGCCGCTGCCCCGCTCCCCTACAAGCAGCACCGAGCGATTGACGGTTGCAGCCCGGCTGAGTTTGCTTTGGAAGTCCAAAAAGACTTCACTCTCACCCAAGGGTTGTTGGTTGTATCCGGCTTGCACGGCTTCCATATACTCCACCTCACTTGGTAAATTTAGCCATCCTTGGCAGGTTTCACCAGCGTCAGGGTAGCACAGCTTGGACAGTGCGAAAAGAGGAGGGGCCGCAATCCTCGATAAAATGGCGATTTAGATACTTTTTATCAATCTTTTAATAGTTGGCACGATTCGTGCATCTAGATTTTCACGAACACAGGTGGTACTACTACCTAAGGAGAGAAGTATGGGAGTGTTTTCAAGATTCTTGGATATTGTCAACGCAAATATCAACTCACTGCTCGACAAGGCGGAAGATCCGGAAAAAATGATCAAGTTGATGATGCAGGAGATGGAAGATACCCTGATCGAGCTGAAGAGTTCCTGCGCTGCAAAAATGGCCAGCAGAGCCAAAACCGAACGCACCTACAAGGAGGCGCTCAGTGCCGTCGACCGCTGGCAGAGCAGAGCGGAGCTTGCCATCAGCAAAGGGCGGGAAGATCTGGCCAGGGAAGCGCTGTTGGAGCGAAAGCAGGCCAAGGCATCCCTTGATCAGCTGCAGGCTGAACTTGCCGCGTATGATGACTTGATCAGGACCGCAAAGAGCGAAATCAATCAAATCGAGGACAAGCTCACCACAGTCAAGCAGAAGTATCAGATGATGGTTGAACGGGCAAAGCGTGCACGTGAGGAGCAGGCGGCACAAGAGGCTCTCAAGCGCGCCGGCGACAGCAGCACCTTCGGTCGATTCAGTGATATGGAAGAGAAGATCGACCGGATGCAGGCAAACAATGAGATGGGTCGGTCCGCCAATTCTTCTCTCGACGATAAGTTCAGAGACCTGGAAGAGATGGACGACATCGATGCCGAAATCGCTGAACTGCGCAAGCGTGCCGGCTTGTAAAGTAGAGGAAGAACATGGAACCTGTTTTGATTCTGTCTGTCATCTTCACGTTCATCATCATCATTTCCACCATCGACCATCGGTACAATCTCAGAAGGAAGAAGATTGATGCAGCCCTCAGGATGCGGGAGATGGAAATGGGGCTTCCTCCTGGGACCTACAGTTCGACCAAGGTCAAGAGCGGGAAGAAGCGGAATACGGTGGATTCTTCCTTTACTGAATGGAAGCAGACATCGAACCGGGCTGAGCTGAAGAAGGGCATCGATGATTTGCAGCAGAGGCTGGCAAATCTGGAAACTATACTGAACAACCGGAAGGCAAAGCCTGAAGGTATGCAAGATAAGGAATGGAAGGAATGATTGCCATGGCTACCAAAAAATTGTACAGATCCCCTCGGGGAAAGATTTTCGGGGTTTGCACCGGCCTTGCTGAATGGAGGGACCTGCCCGCCGATCCGGTTCGCTTGATTGTTTTCCTGGTGGTCATTGCCACCGGAGTCTTCCCTGGAGCCTTGATCTACTTGGCTGCAGCACTCTTGATTCCGATGAATCCTGAGTCCTCATACTCCAGCAGCACAATCTACAGTGAAGACGAACCCAAGCAGAGCGAAGCGGAACTAAAGGCTGAGTATGAGAGACTGAAGCGCAAGGTTGAGAAAATGGAAAGCGAGATGTTCAACAAGGAACGAGATTGGGACGAACGATTCCATCAGGGAAACTGATATGCTCAAAGATACCAAGGCCAACAAGGTGTTCCTGATCATCCTGGTCGTCCTGTTGGCCCTCGGCTTCACCGCAAGCAGAGGGTGGAACGTCCGAAACAGGGACAGCCGCATCAATGAGTCCATTGATTTCGCGACCACCGATTCTCTGAAGGTTTCCACGATTTCAAACGATATTGTCATTGAGGTGGACAACGCCGCAAAAGGCGCTTCTGTCTCAATCGGAAGAAATGAGTCGGACAGCCTGTCGGTCTCGAAAACCGGCAGGAGCCTGAACGTGGACGTCAAACCCAAGAAAGCATGGTTTTCCCGTTTCTTCTCCTATTCCCCTTCGGCGCTGGTCATCACCCTGCCTGCCTCCCGCCTGGACACCCTGGAGCTGTCCAGCACCTCGGCTGATATCAGGCTTCTTCACCCCATCCAGGGCAAGAGCCTGCAAGCAAGGAACACCAGCGGAGAACTTGACTTCTTGACGCTCACCGCCGAACAGGACATCAAGCTGAGCAGCATCAGCGGCACCATCAAGGGAAGTGAAGTTGTCAGCGGGCAATCAGTTGAGCTTGCAAGCACCAGCGGCGGCATCGAAGTCCAGCATGTCGAGGCACAAGATGCACAGCTGAAGTCCATCAGCGGCAGTGTCGAGGCAGAGGTGAAGATCCTGGACGGCGGGTCGTTGAACGCAGGGTCTACCAGTGGATCTGTACAAATCGATTTGTATCAGAGTTCCGACTTGAAAATCCAAGCTTCCACCACCAGCGGCCAGATACTCTTCAATGACAAGGATATGGGCAAGAGTGCTGCACTGGAGACCGGAAATGCCAGGAACAAGGTTGTCCTTTCCACCGTAAGCGGAGGGATCGAACTCTGGTACTGAACAACAATCATGCCGATCGGCTGTCTCGAAAGAGACAGCTTTTTTATTTGACTAGCAGCTTTCCCATCGGTAGCATACCTATATACCAGAGGAGGCACCGTGCAGCGTAGTGAAAAGCTTTTGTATCTTCTGACAATCCTTCTGATAACTGCACTCTTCATAACCGGAATGGCGCTGGAAGGTCCCTTGGAGGTTGTGAAGCAGGTAGTGTCCCTGCAGAAAGAGAGTGCGCGCCTGATCAACGACTTCACCCTCTATGGAATCGGGACGGCCATGTTCAATGCAGCAAGTGTTGGATCACTGGGCTTGGTACTGGTCTACTTTGCCACAGTCAGTCTTTCAGGCCCCACACTCTCTGCAATCCTGACCATGATGGGCTTCGCCTTCTTCGGCAACACGCTGCTCAACTGCATTCCCCTCATCCTGGGTGTATGGTTTGCCAGCAAGCTTGCCCGAAAAACCTTTGGATCCTACAGCCTCATCGCCTTGTTCGGCACCGCCCTCGGGCCCTTGGTTACCTATGTCATGTTCGCCCTCGACCTTCCCCACCATCTCTCCATCCCTCTTGGATTGCTCAGCGGCATGCTCGCAGGGTTCATTCTCCCTGCAGTTGCCGGTTCGATGCTGCAGCTCCATCAGGGCTACAACCTGTACAACATCGGCTTCAGCTGCGGATTCATCGGCCTGTTTGCAGCAAACCTGCTGCTTGCATTGAATAGGATGCAAGCCATCACGGTGACATGGAATACAGCCTTTTCCCTTCCTTTGGTCCTGATTGTTCCCCTTTTCAGTCTTCTCTTGATGGCAACCGCCCTCATCGTTGACAAGCCCAAGCGAAGCTTCGAAGGTTTTCTTGCAATCCAAAAATTGACCGGACGTCTTCCCTACGACTTCTTCGATACCGGCTATTTCGGGGGGACGCTGCTGAATATCGGCCTGCTTGGATTGCTCTACTGGGCCTACGTGCTCGCAGTAGGCGGACCGATCAACGGACCGGTGATCGGAGGACTCTTTACCATCATGGCCTTCGGCGGCTTCGGCAAGACCTTGAGGAACACCGTCCCGGTAGTGGCGGGTGTCATTCTCTCAACCCTGGTATTCGCAAAATCCCCCACCGCCCCAAGCCCCTTGCTTGCCGCCCTCTTCTCCACCACACTCGCACCCATTGCCGGACAGTTCGGAGTCATCGCCGGCCTGCTTGCAGGCTTCATCCATCTTGTCATGGTGGAAGTGACCGCCTCCTGGCATGCCGGACTCGATCTCTACAACAACGGATTTGCCGGAGGACTTACCGCCAGCTTGTTCATCGCAATCCTGCAGTGGTACAAAACCAATCGCCCGAAGGAGGATTTCACCACATGAAACGAAAAGAGTTTCTCGGACGACTGATAGGGGAAGTGACGAACTTCCTGCTCGAAGGCAATCCGCTCAGACTTGTTGTCTCCCTGCACCAGGAAGACGATGGTGCGCATATCAGCTTCTTTGACGATCAGATGAGGTCGGAAGAAGAGATCAAGCGGATTTACAACTCCCTCAATCCCCAGAAGAGCAGACCCGAGCTGGCTGAATACTACGGACTTATGGCCGGCCACGACATGGCTTGGGACGCAAGACTGAAACTCATCGGTTGGCAGATCAAGCACGCCAGCGTCGAAAACTCAGACAGCGGACTGAGAATCGACTTGTGGCTGGGCAGTGATGCTTTCAAATCGGAGCACTTCACCTTGGATAAAAAAGGAAAGAGGAAGTAGTGCAACAAATTATAGAATATTTGTTGCATATAAACCAATATATTTCCGATTTGTTGTATATTCATGCAGAATCTGTTGCATAAATCCAAGATTTTAGCTATCATCCCTACAATGTAAGCGGATGGAGCAACAATGAATACATGCTTTCTACTTCTCGAAGACGGAACCTTATACCAAGGAAGAGGATTTGGAGCGCCGGCTCCGTTGCTTGACGAATCCTTGGTTGCGGCAGAAGTCGTTTTCAACACCAGCATGACCGGATACCAGGAGATTCTCACCGATCCCTCCTACCATGGACAGATGGTGGTCATGACCTATCCACACATAGGAAACTATGGGTGTGAACCGGATTTCGATGAAGGGCTCTCCAGTCCAAGCCCCATCTGTTGTACTGCACTTATCGTTCACCAAGCATATGAAGGCCCTCTTCCTTTGAAGAGGGTCTCTTTAGATGCCTACCTTGCTGGACAGAAAACAGTCGGGGTAACCGACATCGATACCCGCTCCCTCACCATACACCTGAGAAAGCAGGGTTCACAGAACGCTGCAGTATTCAGAACTACGGACGGAAAGCTTACCGACCAGCAATATCGTCAGGTTCTAGCAAGGCTTGGAGTCTATCCTCATGTCGGGGAGCTTGACCTCATTGAAGGCTTTGCAACAAGGCAGATGATCAAAGACCCGATACTGCCCGACCTCCCCAAGAATCCCATACTCAGGTTTGCCGTAGTGGACTTCGGCATCAAACGTTCGATAATCGCAGAGCTCTACAAGCGCAATGTAGCGGTTACACTCTTCCCTCCTTCCGTTCAGGCCGAAGAGATCCTTGGAAGCGGTTGCGACGCACTGCTGCTCTCCAACGGTCCCGGAGATCCTGCATTGCTTGGCGATGCAGTAACGATGGCCAAAGAGGTTATGGACTCTCTGCCGGTCTTCGGCATCTGCCTGGGTCACCAGCTGATCACCTGGGCGCTGGGAGGGAGAACGATGAAAATGAAGTACGGCCACCATGGAGGGAACCACCCCGTCATCGACATCCGCACCAAAGCCTGCTTTGTCACCAGCCAGAACCACGGCTATGCAAGCGTGGAAGAGTCTCTTCCCCCTGATGTGGAAGTCTGGCTGCGCAACGCGAACGACAACTCCGTTGAAGGGCTCCATCACACAACCAAGCCCGTCTGCTGTGTACAGTTCCACCCTGAAGCCTCACCCGGCCCCCGGGATGCCTCATGGATCTTCGACTCTTTCATCCGGACTGCACAGGAGGCAGGAGCATGAGTGCCAGAACCGACATCAAGCGGATTCTCATCATCGGCAGCGGACCGATTGTCATCGGCCAAGCGTGCGAATTCGATTACAGCGGGACACAAGCCGTCAAGGCATTGAAGGAAGAGGGGTATGAGGTCATCCTGCTCAATCCCAATCCGGCCACCGTCATGACCACTCCCTCCTTGGCCGACAAGGTCTATATGGACCCTTTGAAGGTGGAGTACGTAGAACAAATTTTCCAACGCGAGCAACCCGATGCAATCCTGACCACCATGGGAGGCCAAAGCAGCTTGAATCTGGCTTTGGAGTTGGACAAGGCAGGCCTGCTTGAGCAGTACAACGTCGAGGTGATCGGCTCCTCCATTGCATCCATCAAGCTTGCCGAAGACCGCGGTGCCTTCAAGCAGGTGGTGCAGGACTTGGGCCTTGAGAGTGCAAAAAGCCATGTCGTGCACTCATTGTCTGAAGCAGAGTCGCTGCTTGCAGGCTTCCCGTATCCTCGAATCATCCGCCCCTCCTACACGCTGGGCGGCATGGGAGGATCAATTGCCGAAAACGAAGAGGAGTTCCCCGAACTTCTGCTCCATGCCCTCGAGACCAGCCCGACCGGTGAGGCCCTCATAGAAGAGTCCCTCATCGGTTGGAAGGAGTTCGAAATGGAGGTCATGCGGGACAAGAGCGACAATGCAATCATCGTCTGCTCGATCGAAAACATCGACCCCATGGGAGTCCATACCGGGGACAGCATCACCATCGCACCCATCCAGACGCTCGACGACAAGCTTTACCAGAAGATGCGCACTGCTTCCATAGCCATCCTTCGCGCCGTCGGGGTCGACTGCGGAGGCAGCAATGTCCAGTTCGCCGTCCATCCTCAAACAGACAGGATGGTGGTTATCGAAATGAACCCAAGGGTATCGCGCTCCTCCGCACTGGCCAGCAAGGCAACCGGCTTTCCCATCGCCCGCTGTTCGGCCAAACTGGCGGTAGGCTATACGCTGGACGAGGTGGTCAATGAAATCACCGGCCAGTCGGTTTCCTGCTTCGAGCCGGTGCTGGACTACTGCGCCGTCAAGGTTCCCCGTTTCGAACTGGAAAAATTCCCCCTCCCCTTCTCGGCGCTGGGTACCCAGATGCGCAGTGTGGGTGAGGCCTTGGCCTTGGGAAGAACCGCCTTGGAGGCTTTGAACAAGGCCATCCGGGCCTCGGAACGCAAACTGGAAGGATTGTGCGACTTGGTTGCGGTCGGCCGCTACAGCGAGGAGGAAGTGGAAAGATTCTTGACAAGCGCCCATCCACTCAGACTCTTATCCGCCTATACCACGCTGGCCAGGAAGGGGCTCTCATCACTGCCGGCGATTGAAGAGACAACCAAGTTCGACCGGTGGTTTTTGCACCTGCTGGTGCAGCAGTATGAGCTGGAACAGGAAATCCGCTCCAAGCTCGATTATCAGACCTTGCTGAAGGCCAAGAAAGCCGGTATCAGCGACTGCCACCTGGCTTTCCTCACCTCACAGAAGCCCCAAGACATAGAACGACTGCGCTTTTCCTACGACATGCACCCGGTCAATCACCATGTCGACACCTGTGCAGGGGAGTTTGACGCCCTCACACCCTATCTCTATACCACATATGACGAAGTGACTGAGGCACAACCGCTGGGAAAGGAGGCTGTCGTCATTCTTGCCAGCGGTCCCAACAGGATCGGCCAGGGCCTGGAGTTCGACACCTGCTGCACCCTCGCCTCCCTTGCCTATCGCAAGCTGGGCAGGAAAACCATCATGGTCAACAGCAACCCCGAAACTGTCTCGACCGACTTCAACATCTCCGACCGTCTCTATATGGAGAGCTTGGCAGCCGAAGAGGTCAAGGAGATTCTCCGCCTCGAAGGTGCGGCCAAGGTGGTCGTCCAATTGGGAGGACAGACTCCCCTGAATCTTGCCCGGGACCTGCTTCAAGGGGGGGCGTCTATTGTGGGCACAAGCCTCAAGGGGCTGCTCGATGCAGGAGACCGGGGCAAGTTCTCCGCCCTGGTTGCAGAACTTGGACTCAGGCAACCGAAGAACCGCAGTGCGAAACGGACCGAGGACATCCTTCCCTTGGCCAAGGAAGTCGGGTTTCCCGTCCTCATCCGGCCCTCCTTCGTCCTGGGGGGACGAGGCATGTACATCGTCTACGATGAAGAGGCCTTGCAAAAGCTCACACACCTTGAGGCCAGCGAAGAGGCTCCTGTTCTGGTTGACCAGTTTCTGGAGGATGCCTTCGAGTACGACCTCGATGCTGTCTGCGATGGGAAGAGTCTCTATATCGGAGGGATTTTACAGCACATCGAAGCTGCAGGAATCCACAGTGGTGACTCGGCTGCCGTTTTCCCTCCCTACAAATCCAGCCCGCAGATTTTGAAGCAGATGCAGCAGTGGGCGCATAAGCTCGCCCTTGCCTTGGATACCCGGGGGTTGATGAACATCCAGTTTGCAGCCAAGGACGGACTGCTCTACCTCATCGAGGTGAATCCGCGCGCCAGCAGGACCATCCCCTTCATCGCCAAGACTTCAGGCGTCGACCTCATCGAGGCGGCGGTACGGATATGGGAGGGGGAGGACTTGGTCGCCCAAGGCCTGGTCAAGCAACAGGGGCTCGTGGCAATGGGAACCTGCAAGACCGGATGGGCGGTCAAGGAGGCTGTCTTCAGCTTCGACCGCTTCAGTAATGTCGACCCCGCACTCGGGCCTGAGATGCGGTCCACCGGCGAGTCGATCGGGTTGGGAAAAACCTTCGGGGAAGCCTTTGCAAAGAGCCAGATCAGTGCCGGGAACAAGCTGCCGGTTGCAGGAAAGGTCTTTGTCAGTGTCAACAAGAAGGATCGCACCACCATCCTGCCGGTAGTACAGAAGCTGGTGGCCCTGGGCTTTGGAGTTGCAGCAACCAAGGGCACTGCCGCCTTCCTCTTCGAGCAGGGCATCCTGTGCGAGGTGATGCAGAAAGTCCATGAAGGCAGGCCGAATGTCACCGATTATCTGAAAAGCCGGCAGATCGCCCTGGTGATCAATACGCCGATGGGCTACCAGGCGCATGCCAGCGACGATGAGATACGCAGCATCGCCATGCGCCTGAAAATCCCTTATACCACAACCACCAGTGCTGCAACAGCCGCTGTACAGGCAATCGAATACCTGCAGAAAAAACAGGTTGTCGTTCGTTCTCTCTCCTCCTAGGAGCAATTGCCTTTTGGGTTCTCTTACGATAGTATGACAATACTTTACAAAGGAGACCCAAGAGGGACTGCGTATGTCTGAAGAAGTATTTTCCCAACGAACAACTACCTGCGGAGCACTGAACAAGGCCGACAACGGAAAAACCGTTGTTCTCAACGGCTGGGTGCATCGTGACCGAAATCATGGAGCACTGCATTTCATCAATCTCAGGGACCGGTACGGTATCACCCAGGTGGTGGTTGATGACGATGCATCACCCGCTCTCCAGGCCGTTGCAAGCGAGCTTCGTCTGGAATACTGCATCGCGGTGACCGGCAGCGTACGCCTGCGTCCCGAATCCATGGTTAATCCCGAGATGAGCACCGGGGAGATCGAGGTAAAGGCTCAGAGCATTGAGATTCTCAGCCGATGCGCCCCGCTTCCCTTCCAGATAGATGACGGCAAGGAGACTCGCGAGGACCTCAGGCTCAAGTATCGCTACCTCGATTTGCGCAGCCAAGGCATGCAGCAGCGTCTCAAACTGCGGCATGACTTCATCCTTGCTTGCAGAAAGTATCTTGCATCCCGCGATTTCTATGAGATCGAGACCCCGACGTTGATCAAGAGCACCCCCGAGGGCGCACGCGACTTCCTGGTTCCCAGCAGGATTTATCCAGGCAAATTTTATGCACTTCCGCAGAGTCCCCAGCTCTTCAAGCAGATTCTCATGGTCGGCGGCATGGACAAGTATTTCCAGATCGCCCGTTGTTACCGTGATGAGGATGCCCGCGGCGACCGCCAGCTTGAGTTCACTCAGCTGGACCTTGAGATGAGCTTCGTCAAGCGTGACGATGTGCTGTCCTTGATCGAGGACCTGTTCAACAGCGTCTTCAGGGAAGTCATGAACTATGAGCTGCCCGCCCGCTTCAGACGGCTCTCCTATAACGATGCATTGAATACCTACGGCTGTGACAAGCCCGACCTTCGCTTCGACCTGCCCCTTCGTGATGTGAACGACCTGGCCCAAAAGAGCAGCTTCGCCACCTTCAAGGACATTGTCGCAAACGGCGGGTATGTCAAGGCAATTTGCGCACCCAAAACCGAGGGTGTCGATTTCTCCCGCAAGTACATTACCGAACTTGAGGAAGCGGCCAAGATCTATGGAGCCCAAGGCCTTGCCTGGATCAAGGTGGGCGAGAACAAGAGCCTTTCAGGCGGCGTGAGCAAGTTCTTTGGCGGTCTGGAAGCAGAGTTGCTGGATAGGCTTGAAGCCGACGAAGGGGATATGATTCTCTTTGTCGCCCACCAGAACTGGAAAAAGTGCTGCGCCAGCCTCAGTGCCGTCCGCACCAAGCTGGGCAAGGACCTGAAGCTCATCAGAAAGGGCTTCGAGTTCTGCTGGATCATCGACTTCCCCCTCTTTGAGTACAATGAGCAGGCCGGCCACTGGGAGGCTGCACACCATATGTTCAGCATGCCCCAGGCTGAGTATCTCGATACCCTTGAGTCCGATCCGGGTAGTGTAAAGGGTGACTTGTACGACTTGGTCCTCAACGGGTATGAGGTAGCCTCCGGCTCGATTCGTATCCACGATGTCGAGCTTCAGAAACGCATCTTCCGCATCTGTAATTTTGACGACAAGACTGCCGAGGAGCGTTTCGGCTTTTTGCTCAATGCCTTCCGTTACGGGCCTCCCCCGCACGGCGGCATTGCTCCGGGAGTCGACCGCATGGTGATGATCATGAGCGAGCAGACTTCCATACACGAGGTCATCGCGTTCCCGAAGAATACGGCTGCAATCAGTCCGATGGACGATTCTCCATCCGAAGTCGACCAGCAGCAGCTTGACGACCTGCACCTGATCATCAACCATCCCAAACCGAAAGCTTGAGTTGGCGAGCCCCGGAGTAATCCGGGGTTCTTTCTTGACAAAGAGAGCAAACAGCCCTAGTGTGTAGAAGACATCTGCGGGACTACAAATCCTGCGGATGTTTTATTTCTTTACAAAGAGATGGTGTATGAAACAGAACCTGGCCCTGAGAGTATCAAGAATCAATATTTTCAATAACATCGTGCTTGCTGTCAGCAAGATCGGCATTGGTGTGGTCGCGCACTCTGCAGCCCTGCTCAACGACGGGGTCAACAACGCCGGGGATGTCATCAGCTCGGTCATCGCCTCGGTGGGTATCGCAGCGGCCGGCAAGGATTCCGATGCAGAACACCAGTACGGCCATGAACGGCTTGAGAGCGTTGCCGCCATCCTGCTGTCGGGCATCATCATGGTGGTGGGAATGGGATTGTTGGTCGACGGAGTCTCATCCATCATCAAGGGATCCTATCTCAACAGGCCGATTCCGGGCGTGCTTGCCGTCATTGCGGCAATAATCTCCATTGTAGTGAAGGAGATCATGTTCCTCTATACCCGATGGGCGGCAAAGAAAACCAGGTCATCAGCCCTGCTCGCCTCCTCCTGGGACTCCCAGAGCGATGTCCTTGCCACTACCGGTGGCTTGATCGGTATCGTGTTCGCCCGCATGGGATACCCGATCGCCGATTCCATTGCAGCAATCATCATCGCCCTCTTCATTTTCCGTGTCGGGGTGCAGGTATTCCGCGATGGGACCGACCAGATGGTCGACCATGCATGCGAGGAGGAGACGGTCCAGCAGATTCGTTCGGTCATCCTCGACCAGGAAGGAGTCCGCGGCTTGGACCTTTTGCGCACCAGGACCTTCGGATCTCGTTGCTATGTCGATGTGGAAATCTCCGCCGATGGACTGCAGAGCCTGGTGGATGCACATTCGATTGCCGAACGCGTCCATCACGCCATCGAAAAGAACTTTCCCCAGGTAAAGCACTGCATGGTGCATGTGAATCCCAGCAAGAAGAAGCAATAGTTTACGATATATCGGAAATTATTGCTTAAAACTTTCATTTTATACAATGTATCGTAATATTTACAAATTTTTATCTTTACTTTACGATATAGTATGATTATACTGCTACCAAAGGCAGAAAAATGGTACTACAGAGAAATCAATATCTTGATCAAGTAAAAGCATTCATGCATCAGGATATTATAAAAGTAATTACCGGTATCCGACGTTGCGGCAAATCGATGTTGCTATCCCTCATCAGGGATGAACTCCTCCAACAAGGAGTGCCACAGTCCCATCTGCTTATGGTGAACTTTGAATCTTTTCAGTTGGAATTTGAGAAAACCCTGAAAGCCGTGTATGCAGCCGTCCAGGCATTGGTGAAACAAGCTGCAGGGAGCAAGGTGTATCTTTTGTTTGATGAGATTCAGGAACTTGAACATTGGGAGCGCGTAATCAATGCCTGCCAGATTGATTTTAATTGCGATATCTACCTTACAGGTTCAAATGCCTATCTCTTGTCCAGTGAACTTTCCACCTATCTCAGCGGCAGGTATATAGAAATTCCGGTTTATCCCTTCTCCTTTCGGGAAGTATGGGAGTATTGGGTTCACAAAGGGACTACAAGTACCAAAGAGCAAGCCTTTGAACAGTATTTGATTCTAGGCGGCATGCCTTTTATTCATCAAAACGTCCTTTCCCAAGAGAATGCGAGAGTGTACCTTGAGGATGTCTTTGAGTCGGTTCTGGTTAAAGATATTGTAGCTCGCAACAAAGTGCGTGATATCGAAACACTCAGGAGAATTCTTGTCTATTGCGTGGCGAATAGCGGCAGGACATTCTCTGCCTCGAGTATCGTCAAGTACCTGAAGAATGAGCATCTGTCCGTCTCTTTGGATACGCTGTATCGGTATATCGAATACTTCAAGGCTTCGTGCCTTGTCCTTCCCGTCAACCGATTCGACATAAAAGGGAAAGAAGTCCTACGATTTCAACAGAAACTCTACCTCTGCGACCATGGGTTCCGACACGTCGTTTTCTCCAGCAATATGCGCGATATTGAACTCGTTCTTGAAAATCTAGTCCTCCTTCATTTGCTTCAATATGGATATAAGGTATTTGTAGGTCAATTGGATGGTAGAGAAATTGATTTCGTTGCTCAAAAAGGAGAACGATTGCTGTATGTCCAAGTCTGCTACCTGCTTGCCGGTGAAGAAACAAGAGAACGTGAATTCGGAAACCTTGAGAAAATACGAGACAACTTCCCAAAATACGTAGTCTCCATGGATCCGATCAGGCAAAGTCGCAATGGTATCGAACACTACCATATCATCGACTTTCTCTTATCAAAAGCCCTTTAGAAACTTCCCTCACGTTTTTCTGGCGTGCCATGCTTTCAGACATACAGCCGCGTGCCAAAAGGAATACAATCTTATCATGATGGAAACCATGCTGC
>ERZ1645192.42-NODE-42-length-70143-cov-7.537867_pt1 | contig 70143 bp, 71 predicted proteins | sample MGYA00575354_ERZ1645192 | MGnify/ENA primary metagenome ERZ1645192 (study PRJEB40844, sample SAMN11349763) | freshwater sediment metagenome | isolation source: river sediment | host: Sediment | place: India: Faizupur Khadar , New Delhi | collected 2017-02-21 ... | reverse complement strand
ATGAAGCGTTGGGGATACTCTCAGGAAATGTGCGAAAAAATCGTTGCGTTACCCGCATTTGCCCCAGGCGGGGCGAACGGGAAAGGGTCAATGCCTAGCCATTCGGAAGAAGTCTAATAATTTCAAGTAGTTACTTCGCATAATGGCCATTATGTCAACTTGAATCACTTGAGGATTTCGAACCTTTTGATTAACTATCGAATATCGGTGACCGATGTTGATTTGACAGAGGACAACAGCATCACCTTACATAGCCAACAATCTCAACAAATATTTCTATCAATTGCTTTAAGCTCATGGACTTTAGATCGTTTTCGTTTGTTTGTTTTCTTAATGACATAAGAGAGTTAATCAACTTGCCTTTTAATTCGTCAGCTTGGATTTTAATGTTATCCGAATCTTTGACCTGAAGAGTTAGTCTCTCTTTTTCTATTTTTACAAGTCCACCGAATAATTTCTGCACGACTTCTTCAACAATTAAATCAAGTTCTTGCCCATCACTATCATATACTTGGTATGCTCCATTTTTAACATCGTTGGCTTCTAGATAACTTAGCATGTAATCAATGTCTTTAAAAAATTCTATGTTCTGCCCTTCAGCTACAATTATCGGCACAGCAATTTGTTTCTTCATATCAGAACCTATCCAAAAATGATTGATCTGTTTGCCTTGTATCCCATGGCCGATGGCGCCCAATACCTTGCCCGACCACTGTTTTTCCGGATGTTGGATCGATTCCCCTTCTATGATAGTGCGGGTATTTCCCCGTAGGATGATCCGTTCTGTTGCCAAAAGGAGCCACCTTCCAATTTTCACCTTCAATTTCATTCTTTTTAGCGCCAAACCATTTGTTTAACCCCAAGGATAACAAACCAATCACTAAATTCCCGGCCTTTTGAGATAATTCTTCGTCTTCTTCAGGGCACAACTCTTTTGTTAGAAAATCATACAATGTTTGCCCTGTCTCCCATCCTAACAACCCTGCGCCTAAAACACCTAGCGTTCCTGAAATAGCAACCACTGTGGATGCTGGTAATGTGGCAACAAGCAAAAGGCCAACGCCTGCTCCCACTGCCATATTTTCTAACCCTTCTAGTAGTCCTTCTCCAAAGCTACCCCAATCCCATAACCCTGTTGGATCAATGAAATTGACAGGGTCGTTATGGGCATAGACATAGAAGTTGCTACTGCCATTAAATCCCAACGGCTCCTTGCTCGTCCATCGCCCGACCTCGGGATCGTAGTCTCTGGCGCCGAAGCGGATCAGCCCGGTATCGCGGTCCTGCAATCCTCCGGCATAACCAAAGATCACCGGTTGCCATCCGGTTTCCAGCGTCTCGCCGATTATCATGCCGGATTCGTCGTAGTCGGTCCTCTGCATCACTTTGCCGTCGTGCGTATCAACGACGAGGCGCACGCTTCCCCGGTGGTCGGTGACGAACCGATACTTCCGCCCTTCCTTTTCCATGTATTCGGGTACATTCACCCGCGTGCCGTAGATGTACTGTTCGACGACCCGGTTCTCTTCGTCAAGTCGCGCCACCGGCGCCAACTGTCCGCTGTAGAGCAGTTTGTAGGCCGTCGTCCCGTCCACCCGCTTCGCTATCCTCCGGTTCAGAGCATCGTAAGTATACTCTATCTCCTTACCGTTTGGCAAGTTCACTTCGAGGAGGTTGCCGCCCTGATCGTAGCGATAGGTCGTTATCTTGTCATCGGAGGGGTCGTACCATGTATGATTGTCGTCCTTCTTCTTGGAGAGCGCCCCGGCCGCCGTGTACTCGTAGCGATAGTCGCCGTAGGTGACGAGCCGGTCCTGCGGATCGTAGGCGGCCGAACCTCCGTTGTGCTTGTAGTAGGGAGACATCACAGCGGTGCGGTTCCCGTTCTTGTCGTAGAGGGCAAAGAATATCGCGGTGTCGTTCCCTTCCTCGTCGATGCGCCGCACCTCTTCGAGCCAGCCTCTGCTGTTGTAGCGGTAGCCGTATTGGTGGACGGTGTCGCCGATCACTTCGCTTTTCCATGTAATGCGGCCGACGGCGTCGCGCTGGTCAATGTAGTAGGTGTAGCGGTTGTAGGCGCCGACTTCCGTTCTTTGATTGGATATCTCGCCGTACGAGTAGCCGTTGGTCGTGGTCACGGCGCCGATGTTCGTCCAGTCTACCAGACCACTCGCCGCGTTGCGGGAGATGGTGAGATCGCCCGCCCCGGTGAGGAGACCGTCCTTGTCGTAGGTGTAATCGACGCGTTTGCCGTTCACCACTATGCCGCTCATCTCGAAGAAGCCGTTGTGTTCGTAGGAGATGGTCCCATTCACGGTGCCGCTCATCGTTTCGGTGAGGGGAAGCATCCCATTGTAGGCGTAGGCGATGCTTTCGCTCCTCTCCTCGGTCGTCGCAACGACCGAGGAGAGGCGCTGGGCCGGGGTGATCTCATAGCCGTAGGCGATGGTCCGTTCCACGGCGCAGGAGGTGTCTTCCACCCCTTCAGCGTAGGCGCACCGCTGGTAGGTCACGGTGTCGAGGCGGCCTTTGTCTGGATCGTAGGTGTAGGCGACATCGCCGCCGTCGGGGTATTCCACCCGTGTCGGGCGTTTGTCGTCATCCCAGTAGTATTCGGTGCGCGCCGGGATGAGGAGGCCGTCCATACCGTACCGGGTGAGCTGGTCTTGGGCGTTGTAGGAGGCGGTGTAGGTCAACCGGAGCCTTCTGCTTCCCTGCCGCGTCGCGCCAGATAACTTTCCAGTATTACCGCTGCGGCCGCCGCATCGAGACGACCGCTTTGTTTATCGGCGCGTCCTTTCGGGTCATGGGAGATGCGATCGCGGGCGGTGCGGGTGGAGAGCAGTTCGTTCTCATGATCAACCGGGATATCGGGGAACTCTTTCATCAGCCGCTTTTCGAACCCTTTCACCACCGGCAGATTCTCGCTTTCGGTGCCGTCGGCTTTAAGCGGCCAGCCGATGACGAACCGCGCTATCTCATAGTTTTTCAGCAGTTCGCGGAGCGCCGCGATGTCGTCGGCTATCGCCTGTCCGCGCCGCACGGTACCCAGCGGCGTAGCGATGATGCCGAGCGGATCGCTCACCGCGACCCCTATCGTTTTTGTGCCGATATCGAGTGAAACGATGCGGCCGGTCGGGATCATTGTTTGGCCGCGAGTTTACGGATCTCCTCTTCGAGTATCTGCTTCATCAGGAGCGGCGCCTCTTCCCAGAAATACTCCTTCATCACTTCGCGCAGTTCGCGCCGGATAATGGCGCGGACCACATCGGGCATCGCACCGCCTTCGGGGATGTCGCCCTCGGCCGGGAGCAGTTCCTCGGCCACCCGCTCCTCCACCCGGTCGGCTATCTGCTCGGCGATCGTCGGTTCGGGCATCGTCACATCCGAAGCGGTGGGAACGATCATTTCCGGCTCAGGCTCCGGTTCCGGCTCGGGCTGCGGCTCGGACTCCAGTTGCGGTTCGGGCTGCGGCTCAGGCTCAGGCTCGGGCTCGGGTTGCGGTTCCGGCTCCGATTCGGGTTCCGGTTCCGGTTCAGGCATCGCCACCGACTTGCTCTCGGTTATTTCCGGGGTCGGCAGTTCATCCTCCTCATCGGCATCGGTGAGTTCCGTGACCGATATGCCCTCCTCATCCTCATCCGGTTCGGGCAAGATCATCGGCTCCTCGTCGCCGTCGAATTCCTCCGACAGATCGACGCCGCCGGCGGGGGCGTCATCGGCCGTCAGGTCGGGTTCCCATGCCAGCGCCGCGCCGAGCGTTTCGAACAACTCGTCGCTCGAAAAGGGCCGCGCCAAATAAAGCCGTTCCGCCCGTTCGGCGCTGCGTTCCGCGGCGCAGTAGACGATCGGCAGCGGCAGCGAATAGAGCGCTTCGCGCGTTTCGGGCGAAAGGGCGCGCCGGTCGACGATGAGCGCGTCGGGCGCCGACGATTCGATGCTTTGGAATATCCGCCCCTCCAGCGGCACCTTGACGATGCTCCACAACGAACCGCGCAGAACCAGTTCATACGCCCGCATCAGCGTTTTCGAGGTCTCGAAAACGAGTACTTTTTTCCGTTCCACCGGGATCCTCCCTCTACGGTCAGGCGGCCTTGAGCGCCGCGTCAACTTCCTTCATGTCGGCCGGCACCGCCGATTCGAAATGCCACCGCTTCCCGCTCAGCGTGAACCCGAGTTCGCGGGCGTGAAGCATCTGGCGACGGTGCGCCGCAAGCACCCGGTCGAGCGCCGGACGGCCGTTTTTGCGCACCCCTTCGTACAGTTCATCGTTCACCACCGGATGGCCGATATGACGCATGTGCATCCGTATCTGATGAGTGCGCCCCGTCTCGAGTTTGAGCGTCAGGCGCGAGGCGAGCGGATATTCGCCGGTCACCTCGTAGTGGGTCACCGCCATCCGCCCGGAGTTCTTCGAGGGGTAGAAACGGAGCCGGTTCTTCGGGTCGCGGGCGTGGCCGGTCCGTATGGTGCCGGTCGGCGCGGAGAAGTGACCCCATACCAGCGCCGTGTAGGAGCGTTCGATATCATGGGCGGCGAATAGCGCGGCGAGTTCTTCGAACGCCGCGGACGAGCGGGCGATGACGAGCAGTCCCGAGGTATCCTTGTCGATGCGGTGGACCAGCCCCGGGCGGACACCGCCTCCGGCGGCGGCGCCCAGATGGTGCATGATGCCGTTCATCAGCGTGCCGCGCGGGTGCCCCGGCGCCGGGTGGACCACCATCCCCGCCGGTTTGTCGACTATCAGGAAAAGATCGTTCTCAAAAACTATCGAAAGGGGGATCGGCTCCGGGGCGAGCGACAGTTCCTCGAGCGGCTCTATCTCGGCCTCGACCACATCGCCGGCGCGGAAACGGGAAAAGGAATTCTTGATAAGCACCGCGCCGTTGAGCAGGATGTTCTGCCGCTCGATGTTCCGTTGGACGCGGGTCCGCGAAATAGCCAGTAGTTCCGCGAGGAACCGGTCGGCCCGCACCGCGGCATCGGCCTCAAGGGTGATCGATATGGCGCCGTCCAGATCTACCATAGTGTCGTTTTGAGATGCCCCTTCGTTTTTATCAGCAGGTCGATGACCGCCATGTTGAAGAAATTGGTCGAATCGCACAGCGTCTTGTCGACGCGGGAACGGTAGTACAGTTCCCCTTCATAGAGTTCGTCGCGCATCGTTTCGAACAGCGTGTCCTCCAGCAGACCCTTCTCTATCTTGGGACCGTTGTAGGCCGCCACGTCCGACAGAACGACGCGGGCGAACCGTTTCGCCTCCTCGGGGGTCCGGATGATGTCCGTCGCCATGGGTCACCTCTCATAAGCCGAACGGGGGCATTATACTGTTTCGTCGACCTTTTGCAACGATTTAAAAGGTATTATAAAAATTGACAAAGAACGGCTTTTCTGGTATCGAATCGGCGATTTGTTGGTGTGACTTACAGGGAGTGCGTCATGACGAAGGCTCTTTCGACGATCCTCGCCGGGATCTTCTTCTTTTCCTCTATGACAGGCATGGGCCAGTGGTCTATAGTCTCCACCGCTCAGGCCAAGAGTTTCGACCTCGACGAGGAGGATGAGGACTTCGAAGAGGAACCGGCCGAAGAGGAACCGGCCGAAGAGAAACCGGCAAAAGAGGAGGAGCCCGCAAAAAGCGCGGGGGACGACGAACTCGATGATATCGAGGACATCGACGCGCTCATAGAGGACAAACCGGCCGACAAACCGGCGCCGAAGGACGACATCGACGATCTTGATGGCGACGACAGCGGCGCGGCGGCGGCCGACAGCGGCTCGATCACCGTGCTTTACTATTTCGCCGACAGCACCGCCGAGAAAAAAGCGAAGGATATAGCCCGCACCGTCGGCAACTATCTTAAGGACCTCCCGAACTACCGGTTCTTCGGGACCGATGCGCGCGTCTTCAACGACCTTTCCTTCGACAAACTCGCCGACGATATCGCCCGGGCCGAAAAATATCTCGAAGAGGGAAAGACCTTCAACGACGATGCCGATCCCGATTCGGCCATCGGCAAACTCACCGCGGCGCTCGACCTGCTCGAAAAGCGGATCGACGTGATGCACGATCACTCCCTTCTGACCAAGACCCTGTTCCAGGTCGGCGCCACTTGGACCCTGCTTGAGGAGGAGACCAAGGCGAAAGAGGCTTTCTCCAAAGCGCTCGCCCTTAACCCCGACTACGAGGCCGACGAGGGGACCGACGACGACACGATCGACTTTTTCGATAAGATAAAGAGCAACCTGATGATGCAGCCGCTCGGCGATCTCAAGATCACCACCGAACCGGCCGGCGCCACCGTCTATATCGACGGCAGGATCGTCGGCATGACCCCCGCCAAGATAGAGGGGCTCACCGCCGGCAAGCACTACTGGCGCATTCATAAGACCGGCTACCGCGATGCGGGCGGCATCGCGTCGATCTACGACGGCGCCGAGGCGAAACTTGACGAAACCCTTTCGGCAGGCACCGGGGCCGCCGCGATAGAGCCTCTTGAGAAACTGGCCCAGAAGGATTTCGGCGGCGCCGAGATGATGAAAAAAGCGGTCGAGGTCGGTAAGGCGGCAAAGGTGGCGCGGCTCATGGCGATCCACGCCGCGGTCGAAGAGGCCGAGGAAGGGACCCTGCTCAAGTTGCAGATAAAACTCCTTAACCCGGACAAGGCCAGTTTCAAGGAGGAATCGGTCTCCTTCTCTCTGCCGGGCAACGGCGATCTGACCCGTTCCGAAGATCTGCGCACCGCGTTGGACAACCTCTTCGCCGACGAATACGGTTTTAACCCCGTCTCTTCCATCGTGTCGGGTTCCCTCTCGACCGGCGGCAGCGGGGGCGATGACGATTCGGTCGTCAATAAATGGTGGTTCTGGACCATCATCGGCGTGCTGGTGGCGGGCGCGGCGGGCGGCGGCGCGGCGGCGGGCATACTGCTGTCGGAACCCTCGAAGCCTAAAACCGCGACCATGACCATCCAGTTCGGCAACTAAGAACCTCAAGGAGAAAGATACATGGCCACAAAGAAACCGCATCCGTTCGCTGAAATGGACATCCGGATACTTGAACGGAAACTCCGCAAAGGCGAAGTGACCCGCGAACAGTTCGAAGAGATGCTGGCGTCTCTTCCCGAATCGGGCGATTACTCCGAAATAGACGAGACGAAACTCGTCACCCATGCCCGCGTCAAGGACGACCCGGCGAGTTGACCCCATGACCGCACCGCGCTCCGCCACCGTTGCGGAGGTGCTCACCCCGACCTTTACGAGCCTCGTATCTTCGGTATACTCGGCCATACTCTACAACCTCGGCGAGATAAAGATCCGCGGCGCCGCCGAAGTAACGGTCAATCTCGATCTGGCCCGGTTCAATCTCGGCCTGCTGGAAATGCTTAAGGATAAAAGCGCCGGCAATCTCGCCGCCGAGGAGTTGCGTTTCCTCGACGACGCGATAGCCAACGCCCAGCTTTTCATCGACAAGCACGCCGCCGGTCCCGCAGATGCCGCCCACGGTTGATGATATCGCCCGCCGGACGGGAGATATCCTCGCCGGCTACTTCCGCAACACCGCGCTCATACAGGAATTCAAATCGCCCCGCGATATGGTGAGCGAGGCCGACCGCCACGCCGAACGGTTCCTCATGGCCGAACTGGCGAAGGTCGACGACATCCCGTTCCTGAGCGAGGAGTATCACCCGCGTACGGCGCTCTCATCGGGTCCGCTCTGGATCGTCGATCCGCTCGACGGCACCACCAATTTTCTCGCCGGCATCCCCTTCTACTCCGTCGCGATCGCCCACTGGAACGGCCGTGCGGTCGACCGGGCGGTCTGCTATATCCCGCCGCTGGACGAACTGTTCCACGCCGAACTCGGCCACGGCGCTTTTCTCAACGGCCTGCCGATACGGGTGAGCGACACAACCGACCCGCTCCACGCCGTCGGGGCGGTCGGATTCGCCGATATCACGAAGAATATGCCGAAAGATACCTTCGCGGTCTTCGGTTCGGTCATCCGCAAGACCCGCGCCCTGCGCCGCCTCGGCTCGGCGGTCGCCGACATGCTCTATGTGGCGCGCGGCGGTTTCGATATCTTCTGGGAATACGGCCTCTCGCCGTGGGATGTGGCGGCGGCGAGTCTCATCGTCACCGAAGCGGGCGGCATCGTTACCGATTTCGACGGCGGTAACGACTACATCACGGGAGGCACCATCATCGCCGCGAACCGCGCTCTTTACCCCTTCATCCGCGACGAGATACGCGAACACTTTTGAGAGGTCCCGGCCGGGCCGATTTTTAATGACACTCGAGTCTATTTCTAACGCCTTTTATTGACTAGCATCCTTCTATAGGTATGCTGTGCGCGCGTGTTTTGAGGAGAAACAGCACTGTGATGACGATACTACGACTGATGCGCATTCATCAGTGGGTAAAAAATCTGCTTGTCTTTTTTCCCCTTTTCTTTGCCCTCAAATTCACCGAAACCTCCCTTCTTTTTCAGGCAATTGCCGCTTTTTTGTTTTTCTCGTTGACCGCCAGTGCCATCTACATCGTCAACGACCTGCGCGATGTCGCCGAGGATCGCCTCCACCCCGATAAACGGCATCGTCCCATCGCAAGTGGTGCGATTTCGCACGTATCCGCCATCTTCATTGCGGCGGGACTCTTCATCGTGGGGCTCGGCGGCGTGTCATTCTACAATAAACAGCTCTTCCTGATACTGGTCATCTACTGCGTGATGAATGTTCTCTACTCGATGGTATTCAAGCGGATACCGCTCCTCGATATCTTCGTCATCGCGACCGGCTTCCTGCTCCGGCTCCTTGCCGGCACCGACCATGCCGGGATCACCGGCGTCCTGCCGTCGCAGTGGATCATACTGATGACCTTCCTGCTCGCCCTGTTCCTCGCCTTCGCCAAACGGCGCGACGATGTGCTGCTGGCCGGTGAAGGGAAAAAGACACGCACCGCCATCCACGGCTACAATATCGAATTCATCAACAGCGCGCTCGCGGTCATGACGGCGATCATCATACTCGCCTACATCCTCTACGCAATGGACCCGGCGGTCGCCGAACATTTCGGTTCCGACAAGATCTACCTGACGGTGATATTCGTCATACTGGGGCTGTTCCGCTACCTGCAACTGACGCTCGTCTACAAAAAAAGCAGTCAGCCGACCGACCTGCTCCTGCGCGACCGGTTCCTCCAACTCACGATACTCTGCTGGATCGCGCTGTTCGTGATACTGGTCTATCTGAGGTGACAATATGAAGGTGCTCATCACCGGCGGCGCCGGTTTCTTCGGACTCCACATGACGCGGAAATGCGTGGCCGAAGGCGACGCGGTGACGCTGCTGGACATCGCCGAATACCACGCCGACGAGTACGATCCGCAGGTGACGCTCGTGCGCGGCGATGTGCGCGACACCGCGAAGATGAGCGAACTCATAGCACAGACCGACGTGGTCATCCACGCGGCGGCGGCGCTCCCGCTCGAATCGAAAAAAGAGATATTCTCGACCAATGTCGACGGGACGCGCAATGTTCTCGACCTCGCGCTGAAGCATAAGACCAAGCGGTTCGTCTTCATCAGTTCGACCGCCGTCTACGGCGTTCCCGACCACCATCCGCTCTTTGAAACCGATGAGCGCATCGGCGTCGGTCCCTACGGCGAATCGAAGATAGCGGCCGAGGTGCACTGCGAAGAGGTGCGGGCGAAAGGACTCTATGTCTCGGTCGTCCGCCCCAAGACCTTCATCGGCACCCACCGGCTCGGCGTCTTCCAGATACTCTACAACTGGATCGAGGAAGGCCACAAGATACCGCTCATCGGCAACGGGAAGAACCGCTATCAGCTACTTGAGGTCGACGATCTGTGCGACGCGGTCTTCAAAGCGTACCGTCATCCCGGACCCGAAGCGAACGATGTGTTCAATGTCGGCTGTGCCGAGTTCCGCACCATCAACGAGGATGTCGGGGCGCTCTGTGAGTACGCGAAAAGCGGATCGCGGGTCATGCATACCCCCGTCTGGATGGTGATACCGGCGCTCCAACTGTTCGAGGCGCTCCATCTGTCGCCGCTTTACAAGTGGGTCTACGGCACGGCGCACAAGGACAGTTTCGTCTCCATCGAGAAGGCGCAAAAGGTGCTCGCCTGGCAGCCGCGCTACAGCGAATCGGAGGCGCTCATCCGTTCGTACCAGTGGTATCTCGACAACAAGGCGACCATCGCGCAGGGGACCGGCACCGGCCACCGCGTCGCGTGGGCACAGGGCATTCTCGCCCTTTTCAAGAGGTTCCTGTGAGTACATATATTTATTCAAACATACGGTGGCTTCTCTCATGACATCTACTACCATGCCTGCTCTGCACATCGGCAACTTAAAGATCTCCCCTCCCATCATACAGGGAGCGATGGGGGTTCGCGTCTCGCGCGGCGGATTGGCGGCGGCCGTCGCCAACGAAGGGTGCGCCGGGATGATCGCGAGCGTAGGCTTAGGCGACTACGAACATTCCTCGACCGACACCTTCGTCGCGGTCAACAACGATGCCCTGCGGGCCGAGATACGGAAAGCGCGGACCCTTGCGCCGACCGGTGTCATCGGCGTCAATGTAATGGTGGTCCTTTCCAACTTCGCCGAACTGGTCACCGTCTGCGTCGAAGAGAATGTGGATATGATCGTCTGCGGCTCGGGACTGCCGCTCGATCTGCCGAAATACCTTAACGGAAAGAACATCAAACTGGTCCCGATAGTTTCTTCGGCCCGCGCACTTTCCCTCATCTGCCGCAAATGGAAACAGAACTACGACCGGCTTCCCGACGCGGTCATCGTGGAGGGTCCGGAGGCGGGCGGCCATCTCGGCTATTCCTTCGACGACCTGACCCGCAACGAAGCGCCCACGCTGGAGCAGCTGGTGACCGAACTGGTCGCCTTCACCGCAACGCTCGACCGGCCGCTGCCGGTCATTGCGGCGGGCGGCATCTTCGACGGCGCCGATATCGCGAGATTCCTGAAACTCGGAGCGGCCGGCGTTCAGATGGCGACGCGGTTCGTCTGCACCGACGAATGCGATGTCGATCAGCGGTTCAAACAGGCCTATATCGATGCGAAGAAGGAGGACACGGTCATCATCGCGAGTCCGGTGGGCCTTCCCGGCCGCGTCATCAAGAGCACCTTCGTCTCGCGGGTACAGGAGGGCGATACGGTCCCGTTCCTCTGCCGTCATCACTGCCTGCGGACCTGCGATCCGAACACCGTTCCCTACTGCATCGCCAAGGTACTGGACGACGCCTCGCGCGGCGAGTTCGAGGATGCCTTCGTTTTCGCCGGCTCCAACGCCTACCGGTGCACCGAGATCGTCCCGGTGAAAAAACTGGTCGGACAGCTCTCCGCCGAACTGCTTGCCAACATATAGGGTGTTCTCATGAAGATCGCGATGATCTCTTCCGAGTGTGTCCCGTTCGCCAAGACGGGCGGACTGGCCGATGTGGTGGGCGCGCTTCCCAAGGCGCTCTCAAAACTCGGCCATGAGGTCGTGATCATCCTGCCGCTCTATGGATCGGTCGATATCGAAAAGCGCGGCATCAAGCCCTTCATGGCGCAACTCGGCGTCTGGATGGGCAATACCCTTGAGTGGTGCGCGGTCCACAAGGCGCACAGTGACGGCGGCATCACCGTCTATTTCATCGAGTATAACAAGTATTTCCAACGCGACGGACTCTATCACGACGCGTGGTTCAACGACTATCCCGACAACCCAAAACGTTTCGCCTTCTTCAGCCGCGCCGCGTTGCAATTGCTCCGCGACATGTACTGGATGCCCGACATCATCCACGCTCACGACTGGCAGGCGGCTTCAACGATGGCCTATCTCAAGGTCTGGCACTGGAACGATCCGCTGCTCGCCAAGGCGGCCGGAGTACTGACGATACACAACATCGCCTATCAGGGGATCTACGGCTCGGAGCATCTCGACTATACCGGACTCAAACTGGAGAACTTCAAGCCCGACATATTCGAGGACCACGGTCGACTGAACTATCTCAAAGGCGGTATCTACTTCGCCGAGATGGTCAACACCGTGAGCCCGACCTACGCCAAAGAGACCCGTTCCGGCCCGCTGTCGTGCGGCATGGCGCCGTTCCTCAATAACAAGGGAGACCGCTACACCGGCATCTTGAACGGTGTTGATTATGCCCTCTGGTCGCCCGAGAACGACAAACATCTCCCGGCCCGCTATTCGGCCCGCGATATGAAAGGCAAGGCGGCGGCAAAGAAACTACTACAGGAAACGCTGGGCCTCACGGTCGATCCGAAACTGCCGATCATCGGCGTCATCAGCCGCTTTGTCGCGCAGAAGGGGCTCGATGTGGTCGGGCAGGTGCTCGATCATATCCTCAAGGACATGGTGGCGCAGTTCGCCGTGCTCGGATCGGGCGACAAGGTGCTTGAACAGTATTACGGCGGACTCCCGGCGCGCTATCCCGGCCGGGTCGGTTCCTACATCGGCTACAGCGACGAACTGTCGCATCTCATCGAAGCAGGAAGCGATTTTTTCCTGATGCCCTCGCAGTACGAACCGTGCGGCCTCAACCAGATATACTCGCTCAAGTACGGCACCCTTCCCATTGTCCGGGCGACCGGGGGGCTGGAAGATACGGTCGAACAGTACGACGAGAAGGCGGGGACCGGCACCGGCTTCAAATTCAATGTCCTCTCGCAGACCGCCGTCTACGACACCGTCGGCTGGGCCGTTTCGACCTGGTACGACCGTCCCGCCCACATCACCGCGATGCGGCAGGCGGCGATGGCCAAGGATTTCAGCTGGGAAGAGAGCGCCAAGGCCTATGTCGCCCTCTACGAACGGGCCATCGCGCTGAAACGGGGCGTCTGACCGCCCACCCTTCCTTGACATCTCTGCATCATCGTGATACTAACGACCTGTGTCCGCAGACGGGGAAATCCGGTGTGAATCCGGTGCTGTCCCGCAGCTGTAAGCGCGACGGACGCCGCAATAGCCCACTGCCGTACGGCGGGAAGGGGCGGCGCTCCGGTTGACCGCAAGCCAGAATATCCGAAAGCGGAATCGTGAACAGTGCGACCCCGCGGAGGGACAATGCCTGTGCGTACGGCGATCCTGTTATTCTCCCTTATCTCCTTTTGTGCCCTTCATGCCGCCGAAGAGCCCTATCGCACCGTCGTGAGCGAAAAGCGGGAGGGCGATGATACCGCCCGCGCCACCACCGTCATCACCGAAAAACAGATAGAGAAGAAACAAAAAGATACCGTCGCCGAACTCCTGCGCGAAACGCCCGGCATCCACATCTCGACCTCCGGCGGTGCGGGCGGGCTGACGAGCCTTTTCATACGCGGAGGGAAAGGCGGTCACGCGCTGGTACTCCTCGACGGGGTGCGGCTCAACGACCCCTTTTCGGTCGAGAACGCCGCCGATCTGTCCGACATCATGGCCGACGGCATCGAGCGCATTGAGATACTGCGCGGCCCGCAGGCGGTCATCTTCGGTCCCGACGCGATGAGCGGCGCGGTCCTCATCACCTCGCGGGGGGGCGGCGGTCCGGCCCGTCTTTCACTTTCCGCCGAAAGCGGCATGGTCGATCTCGCCCCCGGCGACATCGCGGTTAACCATTTGCGGCTGTCGGCGGGACTCCGCGGCGGCACGGCACGCGGCGACTACGCGATGAACGCTTCTTATCTCGACACCGGCGGCTATTCGGCGGCGGCCGAACACGACGGCAACAGCGAGGAGGACCGTGCACGGACTCTGACCGTCGCCGGACGGTTCGGCGTCGCGGCGGGCGACCGGTGGCGGTTTTCGGCAGCGCTCCGTTACATCGGCGCCGACGCCGATATCGACAACGGACCGGGGCGCTGGCGCGACGACCCCGACCGCATCTTCTCCTCGGACCGCCTGCTGGGACATTTCGCGGCAGATGGTTCTCTTTTTGACGGTGCATGGGGCCAGACCTTCGAACTCTCCGTCGCCCGCCGTTCCTGCGACGACCGCAATCAACCCAACGGCCCGCAGGACGAATGGGGGTTCTCGCGCATCTTCTTTATCGGCGACACCATCGAGGCGGCATGGCGTAACGACATCACCGCGATCCCCTACAATCGTCTCCGGACCGGCGCGGTATTCACCGCCGGACAGGGGGCCGCCGATCAGAAAAACGACCGCACGCGGCCCGTCACCGGCCTTGCTATTGACCGGAAAAGTTCCTTTGACCTCGGGCTTTATCTGCAGGACACCGTGACGCCGCTCGACGGCCTCTCCATCACGGCGGGCGGCCGGTTCGACCTGTTCCTGTACCGTCTCCATCACACGACCCTCGACACGACCGGCTCGCCGGTACTGCTCGCAAGCGAATATCTGAAGAAGCTGCCGCGCGGCACCTACAGTGTGGAGGCGGCCTACCTCATCGCCCCGAGCGACACGACTCTGCGGGCGAGCGTCGGGAGCGCCTTCAAGCCGCCGAGTCTCTTCCAGCTCTACAGCAAGTACGGCTCGGAATTCCTCCGTCCCGAAGAGACCAATGCCCTCGACGGCGGTATCGAACAACGGCTGTGGGAGCGCCAGCTTCTCATCGAAGTGAACGGCTTTTATCAGGAGACACGCAGCGCGATAGAGTTCTCCTACGGCTGTGACGGGATGCTCTGCGGACGCTATCAGAACATCGGGTGGCTGACGGCGTGGGGCATCGAGACGGCCCTTTCGGCGCGGCCCCACCGGACCCTCACGATCACCGCCAACTACACCTACACCGCCACCGACGCCTTCGCCGTGGTCACCTACGACGGCCGCGACTGGCGCGACACCCGGCCGGTCCTGCGGCGTCCCGCCCACCTCGCCAACCTCTGGACAGACTGGAATCCCGACCCGATCTTCAACGCGAACTTGGGGGTGACGGTCATCGGCCCGCGCCGCGATATCGAGTACCGCTATCCGTACGAACCGGTCACCGTGACGCTCCCGACCGCCGTCATCGGGTCGCTCGCCGTATCGGTGCGCGCCGCGCCGCTCTGCCGTATCTTCGGCCGCATCGAGAATCTCTTCGACGACCGGTACGAACTGGTGAAAGGCTACGGCACCGCCGGGGTATCGCTCTATCTCGGCCTTGCCCTCGACATCGGAGGGGGCGTATGAAACGGCTACTGTTCCTCATGGCCTTTCTGCCGATCGCTTGCGCTCCGGACCTTACCGAACTGCCCGCCGACATCGATATGGCCGCGACGACCGACTATACCGCCTTGACCGACAGCACGGTTCCCGACGACGATACCGTCTGCCCCGCCGGAACCCATCCCTATCTCGGTTCCTGTGTCGCCGCCGATCTGGTCATCGCGACGACCGGCGGCTACGACGCCCCGCGCTCCGGCCATATCCTCCTCGCGCCGGGGGAACGGCTGGACGACCTGCGTGAACTGACCTTCCCGACGCCGCTGGGAGGCCCCGAGGGGACCGACCTGACGCTCGCGACCGCCGCCGACCGGCTCATGGTCGTCGGCCGCGACGGCGCCGACACCGTCTGGGTCTACGAACCGCGCGACGGCGATCCGCGTTACACCACCATCGCCTCGCCGGTCGACCGCTACGCCAATTTCTACGATGCCCTCTGGGACGGGACGCGCTACATCGTTTCGGCGAACCAGTACGACCGCCTGCTTCTGTTCGACGGCTCCGGGAAATCGGCGGGCGAGATACCGCTCGCCGCCTTCGCCCCCGACGGCACCGATCCGGCCCCCGCGGGGCTTTTGCGAACGGGCGGACGGACGGTGACGGCGCTCCAACTGCTCGGTCCCGACTGGCTTTCGCGCGGCGGACGGCTTGCCCGTCATACCGCCGAGGGGACACCGCTTTCCCCCATCGACCTGCCGCTTGCCGATCCCACCTCGAAGCTGGCGGTCAACCCGCTCCTTTCGCCCGACCAGCTTTTCGTCTCGTGCTCCGGGTCCTATCAGGCACGCGACGGCGGCATTGTCCGGGTCGATCTTTTCAGCGGCACTGTCTCCGTCATCCTGCACGAAACGACCGACGAGCATTCGCCGCTCGATGTGAAGATGGGCGATCTGGCGGTGCTTGCCGACGGCCGCATCTACTTCACCGCGATGGACGGCGACTGGCAGGGGCACCTGCAGGTACTCGAACGCGACGGCACGGTGCGGCGTATCGTGAGCGACATTAACGCCTTCGCCGCGATACCGATAGACCAGAGCCCCTTCACCGGACGAGTCTATTTCTTCGATCAGATATTCGTGGATGGCTCTCCGCGCAGCCGCCTCAACGCACTCGACACCGCGACCGGCACGATAACAACGATACCCTTCGACGGCGCCCCCGCGGCGCTCCGTCTCTGGATACACGAACCATAAGCGCTTTATAGGAGGAAACGGATGAAGAACCTGTTCACCGCTCTTTTCATGTTCCTGTTCCTGTTCGCCTGCGACGAGGAGAAACAACAGGGACCTATCGAGATCATCGGCACCTACAGCGACGATTACGAGTATACCCATGTCATCACCGCGACGCTGTGGGATCAGGGCGATATGGGGATATTTCACATCACGAAGTACGACAACAAAAAGGACTTTGTCGTGGCGCAGAACGACGCCGTGAAAAGTTTCAACCCCGGCAAGTGGAGCCGGATGGACTGGGCGTGGAGCGGCGACGACCTCTACTTCTGCCAGACGGTCTACGACAAGGATTCGGCGGCCGAGGCCGAGGCGGCCGTCCCGGCCGACGCCGAGAAACTCGACACCGGGTGCAACGGCTTCGGGTGGACCAAACTGACCCCCACGACCTTCGCGGGAGCAGCCGGCACCACCGGCTCTCCCGCCGTCGCGAAGGATGACCCGCGCATTACCGCATGGGCCTCCGGCATCGCCGAAGTGGTCCGGGGCGACAATCTGACCGAGGAGTGGAAGGATACCGACAAGGCGCTCGGTCCGGCCGAAGGGAACGCGACCGCGGTCGTCTCTCTGGGCGACGGCGGCAGTATCACGCTGACCTTCGACGAACCGCTGACCGACGGCGACGGACCCGATATCGTCGTGTTCGAGAACTCTTTTTCAGACGATTTTCTGGAGCTTGCCTTTGTGGAGGTGTCGAGCGACGGCGTTACCTTCGTCCGGTTTGGCGCGACCTATCTGGGCACCGAGCCGGTCTCCGAATACGGCACGCTCGATCCGGCGCTCATCGACGGCCTTGCCGGGAAGTATCGCGCCGGATGGGGCGTCCCGTTCGATCTCGCGACGCTTGCCGGGAAGGATGCGACGGTCAACCTGTCGGCCGTCACCCATGTCCGTGTCGTCGATGTCCGGGGCGACGGCTCTATGACCGACAACGGCGGCCGCCCGATCTACGACCCCTGCCCGACCCATGAGAGCGCCGGCTTCGACCTCGACGCGGTTGGAATGATTCAATAAAAAAAGACCCCGCTCGAAAGCGGGGTCCTAAAAGCAGAATCTTACCGCGCGATCACTCGGCGGCGGGCGCTTCCTCAGCCGGAGCTTCGGCGGGAGCCTCTTCCGCGGGGGCCGCTTCGGCCGGAGCCGCTTCGGCGGGGGCCGCTTCTTCGGCCGGGGCCGCTTCGGCCGAGGCCGGCTCACCGCTGGACTGGTTCACTTCACCGGTCCACTGCGGGTTGATGACGGCGATCGCCTCCTGCTCTTCGACACACTGGAAGGTGTTGTCGTCGCGCAGGTTGCAGCGCTTGACCTTCGACCAGTCATCATGGACCCAAGTGAAGAAGAAGGAACTTTCTTCCCACTCGTAGTAGGCCCAGTAGAAGGTGGTCTCGTTCTTTTTGTGCTTCGCGGTGACCGTTCTCTTCTCGACCGTACACGACACCATAACGAGGGCCGCGACGACCGCGCAGATAAGCAGTATCTTTTTCATGTGTTACTCCCTCGTTTAGTTCTCGGCAAAGTTGTTGTACAAGGTGTTCTGCATCACGTTCTCGAGGATGACGGTATCCATGCACTGGCTCAGAGTACCGCTGTCGTCGACATTGCAGACGCGGACGGTGTAGTCGAAGTATTCGGTATTCTGGTCATCGACCACAGCCTGCGCCGCCTGGATGCGGAGCGCGTAGAACTCCTTCATGATCTTGTCTTCGCCGAGGAACTTGTTGGAAGTGAGCCACTGGGGCGAGGCGCACCCGGTGAAGATCAGCGACATCGCCACGATAGCGAGAATAATTATTTTTTTCATAGTGTTACCTCCTTACCAGCCGATACAGTCAAGATCGGTCTCGCCATCACACTCGACCTTGCAGTCAAGTCCTTCGCCGGTATCGGCGCAGGTCCAGAAACGATACAGGGTGGTCGGATACTTGGCGGCCGCTTCAGCACCGGCGAACGAGAGGAAGAAGCGGACGATCTCGCGGGACATGTACCAGTCGGCCGACTCGATAGCGGTCAGCGGACGGGTGTTGTGATCGGTGATCTTGCGGATGTTGCGGGTCATGCAGGATGTCCCGATCAGCATCACGACGAGCGAAAGCACCAGAATAAGTTTTTTCATAGTACTTCCCTCCTTAGTCCAAGTTCCAAGTTAGGGTCATCGCACGGCACTGGAACAGGCGGCCGTCGGCTTCCATGTTGCACTTGAAGACCTGATAGTCGGGGGTCTTCATAAAACGCTCCTGATAAGTGACGAACTTGATGGTGTTGTCCTTGTCACGGTGCGTCATGTGGGTGATGAACCGGGGCTGGGTGCAGGAAGCGGCAACCGCCGCCACAAGCACGACCAGCAGAAAAAGTTTCTTCATGGAGCATCCTCCTCTCAAGGTTTCCCGTTAACTCCGAATGGAAAGAAATGAGTCGCACCGAAGGTAGCAGAATGGCCCGTCGAAGTCAAATTTTTTCGCGCGCTCCGTTTCCCCTTTGGAAACTTGATTTTATCCCTTCCGGCGGTACTATTCCGCCGGACTGAACGGGGAGAGCCCCATGAACGACTGGACCCTGACGCGGGCGGCGGGACTGCTCGCCGAACACCTTGCCAACCCGAACCTCATCAAACACTGCTGGGCGGTCGAGGCGGCGATGCGCGCGATGGCCGGACGACTGGGCGGCGACGCCGACCGCTGGGCGCTGGCGGGCCTGCTCCACGATCTCGACTACGACCGGACCAAAGACGATTTCCCGCGCCATGGAAAGGTGTCGGGCGAGATACTGCGGGCTCTGGGTTTTACCGACGAAGATATCCTGCGTGCCATACTCGAACATTCGGGCAATGTGCCGGTCGAAAGCACGATGGGTCGCGCGCTCTATGCCGTCGATCCGGCGACCGGTTTCATCGTCGCCTGCGCCCTGATGCACCCCTCGAAAAAGGTTGCCGCGGTCCCCGTCGAATTCATGCTGAAGCGTTTCACCGAAAAACGCTTTGCGCAGGGGGCCAACCGCGACCAGATGAAGGCGGCCGAGGGATGGTTCGGTATCGGGGTCGAGGAACTGTTGACCCTTACCCGCGACGGGATGGCGCAGCGAAGCGCCGAGATAGGACTTTAGGAACGGAGCGACCCATGAGAACGATATTTTTTCTCCTCTGTATCATCGCGGCGGCGGTCACCCTGCGGGCCGACCCGCTTCTGGTGAAGGGTGCCGACGGTACCTATCTCCCCGTTCTGGCCGAGAGTTGGAACCTCAAGGGGGGCGGGGTACTGATAAAACTCAAGAAAGGACTCAACACGGCGGCAATAAAGGAGAAACTGGCCGAGAAACTGCCCGACCAGACGGTCGAACTCCGCTTGGGCGGCATCTACTTCGCTTCGGTGGAACAGGAAACGCTCCTCGGCGCGGTGGCGGGGGTCGACACCGGCGTTTCGCTAAAAAACGATCCGCTGGCGCTTCTGCGCGAAAAGAAAGAGACGGCCGAACCGCTGACCGTTCCGATAGAACTGCGGCAAACGGCCGGCGCCGATGAGATGGCCGAAGCGGAGATCAGCGCGGTCTCCTTTTCGGGGCTCGACGGCCTCATGAAAATCGACGCCGTGGTCCGCTTCGGGCCGAAAACCGGTGAATTCTCGAAACTCAAGGGACCGGTCAAGGCGGTCGCCTTCTTTAAGATGAAAAAGAACGCGGCCGACATCGACGACGAGGATAACCAGCGCAAGTCCGACCTGCTGGTGGTCCGTCCGAAGTCGCTGGTTCTGATAAAGATAGAGAAGAAGGAAGAGGACGGCGCCTACCTCGTCACCGAGGCGCACCTCAAGAAATACTAGACCGTGAAGAAACGCACCCTCTACTTTGAATCGCTCGGCTGTCCCAAGAACCGCGTCGACACCGAGGTGATGCTCGCGGCGCTCATGGGCGACGGCTGGCGGGTAGTGGACGATCCCACGGCGGCCGAACTCATCGTTCTCAACTCCTGCGCCTTCATCGAGGAGGCGCGGCAGGAGACGGTCGACCGGCTCTTCGACCTCCATGCACACCGCCGGAAGGGGGCGCGACTCGTGCTCGCCGGTTGTCTGCCGCAGTTGTATCCCGACATCGCCGCGAAGATCCCGGAGGCCGATCTGGTCATCGGCATCGAGGATATCCCGCATATCGCCGCGCTCGTCGGTGACGGCGACACCGCGCCGCAGATAACCACCGGCCCGCAGTTCATCGCGACCGCCCAGCACGACCGGGCGCTCACCCTGTCGCCTTATACCTCTTATATAAAGATAGCCGACGGCTGTGACAACCGCTGTTCCTACTGCGCCATTCCGCTCATCCGGGGCAGTTACCGCGAACGGCCGCCGCGCGACATCCGTGACGAGGCGGCGCGGCTCATCGACACCGGCGTCCGCGAACTCACCCTCATCGCGCAGGACACCACCGCCTACGGCCGCGACAACGACACGACGCTGGCCAAGTTGCTGGTAAAACTGGCGAAACTGCCGGGCGAGTTCCGCATCCGCGTGATGTACCTCTACCCCTCCGGCATCGACGCGACGCTCCTTGACGCCTTCGATCACAAAAAAGTGCTCCCCTACTTCGAGATACCGCTCCAGCATGCGAGCGATCCGGTGCTCAAAGCGATGCACCGTCGCTACCGCCGCAAAGATATCGACCGCGCGCTGGAGAGCATCATCCGCCGCTTCGGCGACCGCGCCATCATCCGCACCACCTTTATCGCGGGGTTCCCCGGTGAGACGACGGCCCAGTTCGAGGAGATGCGTTCATTCATCGCTGGCGCTCCGCTCGACTATATCGGTGTTTTCGGCTACTCGAAGGAGGAGAACACCCCGGCGGGCAAACTCCGGTCGCACCGGCGCGACACCATCGCCCGGCGGGTCGCCCTGCTTCAGGAGACGGCGCAGGCGACGATGGAGGAACGGCTGTCACGGCTCGTCGGCACGACCACGACGGTGCTGTATGAGGAATTTGACGCCGGTTGTGCCCTTGCGACAGGGCGCGGCGTTCATCAGGCGCCCGAGATAGACGGCATCACGATACTCACGAACCTTGAAAAAGAGCGGCCCGGCGACCTCCTGACGGTCCGCCTCACCGGCCGCGACGGCATCGACTTCACCGCCGAAGTGGTGCGCTGACCGCACGAAGCACTAACGCCTCGTCTTGACATCATCTTGTCCGTTGGTACAATGGGCCGGAACCGGGAGAGGAACCGATGAAACTCGCCGACATTTTGGACGCCATCGCCAAGGAACATTACCGGGTCACCGAACACGCCGACGACGAGGCTCAGAACGACCGGCTTTTGTACGAGGATATCTTCGAGTCGGTCCTGCACGGCGAGATCATCGAAGAGTACCCGAAGGACAAGCCCTATCCGAGTATCCTTATCGCGGGCAGGAACTACCGCGAGGAGCCGATACATTCGGTGTGGGGATACAATGCAGAGAACGGGTACGCGGTACTCATAACAGTGTACCGCCCCGATCCCAAGCGGTGGATAGAGAACAAGAAGCGGAGGAAATAGTCATGCTTCCATTCAAAAAATGTCCGACCTGCGGCGGCGCCGTGGTGAAGAAAGAGGTTGAAAAGATCGTGAAGGGCGGCAACGACACCGCCGTCCTCAAGGTGGTCGCCGAGGTCTGCGAGAAATGCGGTGAACGGCTCTACACGCCGGCGCAGGTGAAGCGGTTCGAGGCGTTCCGCAAGATGCTGTTCCAGAAAAAGCCGGTCGGGCTCAAGGCTGTCGGTCGGTCCTATGTCGCGGCGTAAGGCCACGGCTACCATGAGGAACTTTCTGCTGGCGGTTGTGTTCATCGGCGCGGTTGGGTGCGATGACGGCGGCAACGGCGAGATGTTCCCCGATCCGGCGTTCAAAGCCTGCGTCGAAGAAACACTTCAAGACTATTACAATAACGATCTTATAGACCCTAACGATCCGGACAAGTACAGCAAGGTCAAGATGATAGGTTGTGGCGCGGGAACGATCAGAGATATCAGAGGGATAGGAAACATGCCTAATGTTGATTGGGTCGGCATGAGCGACAACCAGATCGAATCGCTCGAACCACTCCGCACGCTGACGAAACTCACCAACCTTAAACTTAACAACAATAAGATAAAAGACCTCGAACCGTTGTCGGGACTGACAGAGTTGAACGCGCTATACCTTATGGACAACTACTTAACGGATCTTAGTCCGCTATATTCCTGCAAGAAAATAACGGCACTTTCGGTAAACGGGAACTGTATCACCGACGAACAACAATTTTCCGATATTAAAGCGCAACTGCCCAATGCCGGTATCAGCGGCGACTCATTAGCGGCGCAGACCCCAGAGAAGTGTCAGTAACTTTTTCGGCGGCATCATCGGTTTTCATCCATTTTCCTTGCCTCTCCTTTCCTTACTAATATAATCGCCCCCGGTCGGTAGTGAATAACCGCTTTTTAAGGAGTTCTCCATGGCCATCATGCTTGACGGAAGCCATCTGACCATCGAACAACTGGTCGCCATCGCCCGTAACGGCGAACCGGTCGAACTGTGCCCCAAAGCGCTCGAACGGATCAAACTCTGCCGCGCGATGGTCGAAGAGAAGATCGCGAAGCGCGAGATCATGTACGGCGTCAACACCGGCATCGGCGAATTCTCCGAAGTGGTGCTCGCCGACGACCAGATAGAACAGTTCCAGCGGTGGCTCGTCTACAACCACTCGGCCGGCATCGGCGACCCCGCCCCCATCGAGCATGTCCGCGCCGCGATGTCCGCCCGCATCAACGTCCACGCCCACGGCAACTCCGGTTGCCGCCCCGAGATACCGCAGACCTTCATCGCGATGCTCAACAAAGGCGTCACCCCGTTCGTCTGCAAGAAAGGGTCGGTCGGCGCCTGCGGCGACCTCGCCCCGATGTCGCAGATAGCGCTCACCCTCCTCGGCGAAGGACAGGCCTATTATAAAGGTGAACTGCTTCCCGCCAAGACCGCCTTCGAAAAGGCGGGGATCCCGGTCCCCGGCCTCAAGGCGCGTGACGGACTCGCCGCGATAAACGGCTCGAACCTCCTCACCTCCATCAGCGCGCTGACGCTCTACGACGCCGACCGCTGGCTCAAGCAGGCCGAGATCGCCGCGTCGATGTCGCTCGAGGCACTGCTCGCCAACATGAAGCCGTACCACACCAAACTCCACGAACTGCGCGGCTTTGCGGGCGCCGTCCGCTCGGCCGCCGCGATACGGAAATGTGTCGCCGGCTCCGACCTCCTCACCGGCAAGGTGAAGACGAAGGTGCAGGACGCCTATTCGATGCGCTCCACCCCGCAGGTCATCGGCGCGGCGCACGACGCCATCCGCTGGGCCCGCTCGCAGGTCGAGACCGAACTGAACGGCGTGGGCGACAATCCGATCTTCATCCCCGAGGAGAAACTGACGCTCTCGGGCGCCAACTTCCAGGGGACGCCGGTGTCTCTGCCGATGGAGATGGTCGGTCAGGCGATCACGATGGTGAGCGTCCTTTCGGAGCGCCGAATGAACCGGCTCAATAACCCGGCGCTGTCGGTCGGTCTGCCGCCGTTCCTCACGAAGAACCCCGGCATGTTCTCGGGGCTGATGCTGTCGCAGTACACCGCCGATACCCTCATCGTCGAACAGCGTATCCTCTGCTCCCCCGCATCGACCCAGTCGATCCCGGCGGCGGCCGATCAGGAGGATTTCGTTTCGATGGGAATGAACACCGCCCTCAAGAATCTCCAGATACTCGACAATGCCAACGGCGTCATCGGCATCGAATTCATGGCGGCGGCGCAGGCGCTCGACATCCGCGGTTTCACCACCGGAAAGGGTGTCGCGGCGGCCCACAAGGCGATCCGCGAGAAGGTCGAATTCCTCGAGATCGACCGGCCGCTCTACCCCGACCACACCGCGATGCAGGAACTGGTCCGCACCGGCGCGATACTCGACGCGGTCGAAGCGGCGGTCGGGAGCCTCGGCTGAGCCGGAATAAAGGACACCGCCCTCATGTTATTACCCACGCTGTGAAGGATCTCTGATAACGGTATGGAACTGGTACGCCCGACATATTTGCTGACGCTTCTGTTGCTGCCGCTCTTGTGGCTTCTCTTCCGTTCGCGGCGGCAGGGCGGCGGCGGGATACTCCACTTCACCGATTTCGCCGGAATGCGGCGCGCCGCCGACGGCCGTTGGCGCATCTGCCGCTTTTTTGATGTGCTCGCTTTTATCCTGCTGGTGGTCGCTTTCGCGCGGCCGGTCAGCCTCGACCGGGTCATCACCCCGCCGGTCGAAGGGAAGGATATCGTCATCGCGCTCGATGTGTCGGGTTCGATGGAGGCGCTCGACTTCCAGCCAAAGAATCGTATCGCGGCGGCCAAAGGGGTGATCGAGCAGTTCGTCCGCGAACGGCGCAGCGACCGGCTGGGGCTCGTCTTCTTTGCCAAGGAGAGTTTCCTGCAGGTGCCGCTCACGACCGATTACACGATGTTCACGAACCTGCTCAACCGCCTCACCACCGGCGTCATCGACGACGGCACCGCCATCGGCAACGGGCTCGGACTCGCCCTGTCGCGGCTGGAGGATTCGAAAGCCAAATCGCGGCTGGTGATACTGCTGACCGACGGCGACAACAACAGCGGCAATGTGAGTCCCGAAGCGACCGCCGAAATAGCGAAGAAACTGGGCATCAAGATATACACCATCCTCATCGGCACCAACAAACCGGTCCCCTTCCCGGCCGGAAAGGACCTCTTCGGCCGCGACGCCTATCAGACGGTGACGATGAAGGTCAATCCCGATCTGCTCAAACGGATCGCCGATACGACCGGCGGCAGGGACTACACCTCGATATCGACCGACGAACTGCACCGCGTCTTCGCCGAGATAGACAAACTGGAAAAAAGTCCCGTACCGGCGCAAAAGTATAAACTGTACGACGAATTCGCCCCCTACTTCATCGCGGCCGCACTGTTGCTGATACTGCTTGCGCGACTTTTCGCCCTCATCTTCCCGCTCTACCCGGAGGTGGAACGATGAAGTTCGGCGCGCCGCTCTATTTCCTCCTCTTCTTCGTCTGGTTCCCGGCGCTTCTCGTCTACTTCACCGTCGCCAAACGGCGGCGTCTCCGGTTCGCGGCGCTTTTCAGCCCGACCCGCCGCGACGAGGCGACCAACTTGTCGGAGCGGGCGCTGTGGCTGCGCCGGATATTTCTCGTGATGGCGCTCATCTTTCTCAACCTCGCCGCCGTCCGTCCGCAGATGGGCGAAGCGGAGGTGAACCTTTCGAACGAGGGGATCGATGTCGCCGTCGTGTTCGACGTGTCGCTGTCGATGCTCGCCGAGGATGAGGAGGGACCGCGCTTTGAAAAGGGAAAACGGCTCCTCATAGACGCCATCACCGAACTGGGCGGCGACCGCGTCGCGGTGGTTCCCTTCGCCGGATCGGCGTTCCTGCAACTCCCGCTCACCGCCGACTACAACACGGCGCTCGCGGTGGCGGCCGATCTGCGGCCCGGGATGATAGAAAAACAGGGAACGGCGCTCGGCGCTGCGGTGGAACTGGCGCTCGAAACGCTGAAAAGCGGCGCGGAGAACGCCGATAAACTGCTGGTGGTCGTATCCGACGGCGAGGACCCGTCGCTCGATCTCGAAGCGACGCGGCAGAAGATAGCCGACGCAAAGGTGAGTCTCGCCATCCTCCCGCTCGGCACCGCCGAAGGGGCGCCGATATCGCTGGGCGACAGCTACCTCAAGGATGCGCGCGGCGAAACGGTCGTCTCGAAACTCAATCAGCCCTTCTTCGACAAGTGCCGCGACAGCCTCGGTGCGCTGGAGATACAGAAAGGAGAAACGCTCTCCTCCTTCGTCAAATCGTTCCGCAACCGGACGAAACTGGAGGAAAAACGGGTACAACTCTACCGCGAACAGTTCGCCCTGCCGCTCGGGCTCGGGATACTTTTCTTCGCGCTCTTTCTCGTCGTCCCGGTCGGCCGGAAGGAGGAAAAGATATGAACCGCGGTCTCATCTTCATGGCGACGCTTCTCGCCTTTTCGTTCACTCCGTTCCAGAAGGAGGTCCCCGAGAACCGAGACGGCACCGCGAAGTATGAAGAACAGAAATACGACGAATCGAGCGAGGAGTTCAAGAAAGGGGCCGAACGGCGCGAGGGTTCGCCCGAACTTTCCTATAACCTCGGCGCGGCGCTCCTGAAAAAGGGCGACGCCGACGGCGCCCGCAAGGCATGGGAAGGGGCGCTCGCACAGGATCCGTCGCCCGAACTCAGGTCGCGCATCTACGACGGCCTCGGGGCACTTGCGGCGGGGAAACAGCAATATCAGGAGGCGGAGAATTTCTTTAAGCGGTCGCTCCAGAACAGCCCCGACCGCGACACCGCCGCCAACCTGGAGATAGTCCGCCGCCTGCTGAAACTCCAACAGGAACAGCAGGAAAAGGACAAAAGGGACCAAAAGGACCAAAAGGACGAGAAACAAGAAGAGCAGAAACAAGACCAAAAAAAAGACCAACAGCAAGACCAGAAGCAGGATCAGCAGCAGCAACAGCAGCAGCAACAGCAGAAGCCGGAGGAGAAAAAAGAGGAACAGCAGCAGGCGGCGCAGGCCGAAAAGAAAGAACAGGAAGAAAAAGATAAAAAAGACGAAAAACAGATGCTCGCGCCGTTCCGTCAGCGCAAAAATTTACAAATCACCCCCTTCATGCTAGAACGGGAAGGCGATCCGCAGGGAGGCCAGACCTGGTGAGAACCGGCTTATTTTTCATATCCTTACTATTCTTATGGGGTACTGCCTCCGCCACCTCCGTCCAGTTGGAGATCGACCGGCAAAGTCTGGCGACCGGTGACGAACTGACCCTCACCCTTACCATCGTCGACGATGAAAAGGATGATGTGGTGGAGGTGAAAGAACCCGATCTTCCCGGGTTCACCATCGAGAACCGGGGCGAATCGACCTCGAGTTCGGTCAGCATCATCAACGGCAAGATGACCTCGCGCAAGGAGCGGACCATCACCTATATCCTCCGCGCACAGAAGGCGGGACAGTTCACCCTCGGCCCGGCGACGCTCGTACTCGAAAAGGGGCGCGAGGTCCGGTCGAATCAGGTACGCGTCACCGTCACCGGCGGCTCCGCGCCGCAACAGCCCGCCGCCCCCGGCATGCAGCAGCAGCCCGGCGGCATTCCCGCTCCGACCGACGCCGGCAACTCGCTGTTCGCGCCGCTTTCGGCGTGGGAGAAACAGACGGGGCGCTACTTCATCCGCGCCGTGGTCTGGCCCGATGAACCGCGCTACCGCGGCGAACCGCTGGTCGTGAGTTACTACCTGTTCACGCTGAAGAACCAGATATCGGACCTTTCGTTCTCCCAGATACCATCGTTCGAGAACGGCTGGAGCGAGGAGATAGACGCCCCGCGCAAACTCAACTTCAGCCGCGTCAATCTTGAAGGGGCGGTCTACGACTACGCGCTGCTGAAACGCTACCTGCTCGTCCCCGACGCCAAAACGACCCGCCTAGGGGCGACCCAGATGATACTCGATGTGGTGACCGGCAGTTTCTTCGACATGCGCAGAAAAGCGCTCTCTTCGCCCCACCTGTCGTTCGATCTCTCCCCCCTTCCCGACGCCGACCGGCACCCCGGCGGCATCGTCGCCGATCTTGCGGTGACCCAAAGCCACACCCTGCTCAACCTCGACAAGCGCAAACCGCTCGATACCGTCACCTACACCATCACCGGCTGCGGCGCTCTGCGCCAACTCGACCTGAACTTCAAGTCGGAGGACGGCGTCAAGATATTTCCGCCCGATGTCAAGGTCGACACCCGCTGGGACGGCGCGCGACTCTGCGGCACCAAAACCTTCAAGTTCATGGTCAAGGGTCTCCGCGCCGGCTCTTTTGAACTGCCGGCGGCGGTGATCGACACCTACGATCGCCAGAGAGGGTGGTCGACACTCGCCACCCGCCCGGTCAATATCACCGTGGGCGAACTGGCCTCCGATCCGGCGGCGGCCGAAGAGGCCAAACGGACGGTCAGTTACGAACTGCTCCGCGAACTGCCGGCGGGATTGGCGGTGTACGATCTGACCCCCCTGACCGAACGGCCGCTGTTCCGCGCTGCGCTCGCCCTGCCTCTCGTGCTGCTCTGTCTAGGCGCGCTTATCTTCTTTGTCCGCGGCATCCTTCGCTACCGGCGCGAAAAAGAGGCCTTCCTGCTGCGCGAATGGGAACGGCGCATCGAGGCGGCGGCCGATCCGTCGACACTCCTCAACACCTACTACGACGCGGTCAAGGCGGTTTCCGGGATCGCCCTCAAGGGGGAACGGACCCGCGAGGTGGAAAAACGGTTCGCCGGGCGGACCGCGCCGTTCATAGAACTGGCGCGTAAACTGCAGAACAGCGTTTATTCGGGCGGCGCGGGCAGCGATCTGGCAACGCTCAAACAGCAGGCCCTCGAACTCCTGCGCGGTGCGCGGAGGCTCGCATGAAACGGCTTCTCGGCATATTGCTACTGCTCGCGGCGCTCCCGCTTTGCGCCGACGATCTTTTTGAACTGTACGCGAAAAAGGATCACCGCGCCGCACAGGCGCTGGTGGAAAAAGAGCTGGCACAGAGGCCGTTCGACCCGCTCCTGCACTACAATCTCGGCGTCATCGCGGAGAAACAGGGACAGAAAGGAGATGCACTGCACCATTATCTGCAGGCGCTGCAGGCGGCCCCCGATCTGAAGGAGGCGCGCAACAATATCGACCTCCTCGCGGCCGAACTGCATGTCACGGTCCCCAAACGGCTTACCGAAAAGAGCGGCGACATCGCGCCGGTCATGATACTCTTCTTCGTTTTCCTGTATCTTCTCATCGGCGCTCTACTGCTGTATATGCTCCGGCCGGGATGGAAACTGCGGTTGCTGCTGGTGCCGCTGTTCATGCTGACGGTGCTGTTCGCGGTCCTTTTCTTTACCCGCTACCGCGACACCGGCGCCCAGCTTTATGCGGTCGCCGTCACCGCCGCGGAACTGAAGAGTGGTCCCGACACGGCGCTCACGGCGGTCGGCAAAGTGCGCGAAGGCGAGGTGCTCGAGATCAGCGGCGCCTCGGTCGGCTGGCTTAAGGCGAAGAGTTTTCAGGACAACATCGAGGGCTGGATACACGCCCCGCAGATACGACATTTAACCCGGAGGATAGAGTGAAGAACGCATTTTTCAGCCTTATCGGCGCGGCCCTCTTCGCGGCAGCCTGCTCGTCGACACCGGTCATCACCGGCGCCGAATCGGACGCCGAGAAGCTCTATCGCACCGGCGCCGCCTATCTGGAACAAGGCGACTTCGAGGATGCGCAGGAGAATTTCCTGAAGGTCATCGCCGACTACAGTTACAGCAAATGGGAACCGTTCGCCCGCATCGGGCTGGCCGATTCCCACTTCAAGCGCGAAGAGTTCGCCGCCGCCTTCGAGATATACAAACTCTTTCTGCAGATGCGGCCGAACCACGAACTGTCCGACTGGGCGCAGTTCCAGACCGGCAACTGCACCTTCGAACAGCGGCCGAGCGATTTCTGGCTCCTGCCGCCGCCCGAAGAGAAGGACCTATCCGACAGCGTCGAAAAAGCGGCCGCGCAGTACCGCGAATATCTGCGTCTCTACCCGCAGGGAAAGTTCGTTGCCGAGACGGAGGGAAAACTGGCCGAGGCCGAAACGATGCTTCTTTCGCGCGAACTGAAGGTCGCCGAGTTCTACGCCAAAAAAGATCGCTGTCCCGCCGTCAAGATGCGCCTGAAGTACATCACCGACCATTACACCATCACCTCGGAGGAGATGCGCGGCCGGATACAGGAACTCGCCAAACAGTGTCCCGGCGGCGAGTGATCCTCTTCCTCCCCCGCCATAGTTGACTCTCCGCGCCATTATCGTACAATCTTTCCGAACCTCGGGGATCTTTGATGTACCGTCTGCTGACGATCCTTATGACCGCGTCTATCGTCTTTGCCTGTGAAAAGGAGCGCGCGATCTACGACGACCCTTTTGACCGCGTTGGCCCCGGCGAAGCCTGCGGCGGCCTTGTTTTCTGCGAGGACGGACTTGTCTGCCGCGACGGCTTCTGCATTGCGACCACCGATACCGATACGGGAACGGCCGATATCGATAAGCCGCCCCTGCCCGATCAGGACGAACCGACCGACACGACCGACCCATCGGGAGCCGCGGATGAAGCGGAAGAACGGACCGATGCCGACTGGATCGGGCTTTGTGATGGAACGGCGGTCGTCGACGAACAGTCGCTTCCCCATTTCGCCGCCTGCGATACGATAGCGGGCGATCTGGTCATCGAAAGGACCCTTCTGCCCGCGGTCGAGCAGTTGCACAACATCGAACGGATAGAGGGTTCTCTCATCATAAAGCGGAATGTTCTGCTGAACGATCTTTCCGGTCTGCGCTCGCTGCAGACCATCGGCGGAGGACTTTCGGTCGAGAGTAATGCGAAACTGTACACGCTGGGCGATCTTCTTTCCCTGCACACCATCGACGGAACATTGCTGGTAAAGGACAATGCCCGTCTCTCCAAACTCGATCTGGTCTCGTTGCAGATCGCCGGCTCGGTCTGGCTGGAACGCAACCGCCTGCTGGGGGGACTCGGGCTTCCTGTTCTGCAGAGCGTATCCGGCGCTTTTTTCCTCTTCGACAACGACCTGCTTTCGACACTGGGCGGCCTGTCCGCGCTTCAGGCGCTCGGCGAACTGTATCTGCAGGACAATGACGGCCTCATTCAGATCAGTGCCGCGCCCCTCCCGTTCATCTACCTGTCCCGATTGACGGTGCGCGGGAACCGCTCCCTGCGTTCTTTCAGCGGACTGGAGGGTCTGATGGCGGTCGGCGAGCTGTCGGTGTATGACGATCCCGCCCTCGTCTCCTTCAAGGGTCTCGGCGCGCTTGAGCAGGCGAACGGCACCGTATCGGTCGAACAGTGCGGGATCAAGTCGTTCGCCGGACTGGAGCGGTTGATCCGTATCGGCGGCGATCTGATCATCCGGCAATGCGACGAACTCGTTCACCCCGACGGACCGCCGCAACTTCAGACGATCGAAGGCTTTCTGGTCCTGCACCGGAACGCGAAACTGGAGGATCTTTCGGGCTTCCCCTCCCTCCGGAGCGTCGGCGGGCTTTCGCTCATCAACAACGCTTTGCTCGACAACCTCGCGGGACTCGCCTTCCTTTCATGGATCTACGGACCGGCCGAGATACAGAACAACCCGCTCCTGACCGATCTGAGCGGGCTCGATCACCTCCGTTCGGTATCGGATCGTTTCGTGCTTCTCAACAATCCGCTCCTCTCCGATACCGCGGCGCTCTTGCTACTGGAGCAGGTCGGAGGGGACATGGCCGTTTCCTATAACGACTCCCTGAACGAATTCTCTTTCCCCGCGCTGGTCTGGATCGGCGGGGATCTTTATGTTGAGGAGAATCCGCTTCTGCCGCAGTGTGCGGCCGAAGAACTGCGCGACACGCTGACAGACGGGTACGGTTGGACCGGCAGCGCGACCATTCAAGGGAACGACGCTACGGCGCAGTGTCCGCAGTAGGCGGATCGAAGAGCTCATCGTACAGATAGAGGGCATCCCACACATCTTTGGTGACGGCGTTGGAGGTGTAGGTCGCCCCCGAGACGGCGTCGACGGTGAAGGGTTTGAAGGCGTCGTACATCTCGGAACAGGGATAGCAGTTCTTGTTGTACTTCGGATCGAGCGTTATCTGCGTGATGTCGATATCCCTGAACTGATCGAAGAACCAGTCCCCCATCCGGTACCACCACGACTCCCGCTGTGACACGATGGCGACCGCGATGCTTTTCGCCCCGACGGTCATGCCGGTGAGCGCCACGATCTGCCCGTCGAAACCGTAGTTGGTGCCGGGAAAGGCGTAGCCGACCGTTTGTCCGTCCCGTACTGCGATAAAGTAGGAAACGCCGCTCGCGGTCTTGTCGGCGCAGAAGGTCTCTCCGGCGGGGAATATCGTCTGAAGTGCGTTCTTTTCGGCCGCCGTCGGGCTGGCGGCGGTGCAATCGACCACCGGCTCATCGGGGACCGGCTCGTCGGCATCCGACTGATCGATCTGGTCCGACTGATCGGCCTGATCGGTCTGATCCGACTGATCGGTCTGAGTTTCGTCAACCACCGCCTGATCGTCGCGCCACTGCGGCGACGGCTCATCGCAGGCGGCGGTCAAGAGGGACAGCATCAGAAGCAGCGAGGAACAGTATCTCATGCGCCTTCTCCCAACAATTCGGGCCATGTCGCGGTCGGCTCATCACACCCTTTGGCGATGATCTCAAGGAAGCGTTTGAGCGGAATGAACTGGCCGCCGAATCGTTCGAGATGTTCGGTCCGCATCTGGCAGTCGATGATGCGGAAGTCGAGTCGCCGGAGCAATTCGACGAACTTCACGAAGGCGACCTTCGATGCGTTCGGCTCCCACGCGAACATCGACTCGCCGAAGAAACATTTCCCGATGACCACGCCGTACAGGCCGCCCGCCAGTTCGTTCCCCTGCCATGCCTCGACGCTGAGCGCATGACCGAGCTTATGCAGTTCGCTGTAGGCTTCCATCATGTCGGCCGTTATCCAGGTCCCCTCCTGCCCGCGGCGCGGCACCTTGGCGCAGGCTTTGATGACCTGCCGGAAGGAGCGGTTGAGGGTTATCTGAAACGGGTTTTTGTCCGCCAGTTTCCGCAGCGAGCGGGAGACCTTCAACTCCGTCGGAAAGAGCACGAATCGCGGATCGGGACACCACCAGAGTATCGGGTACTCGTCGCTGTACCACGGGTAAATACCGCGCCGGTAGGCGGCCAGCAGCCGTTCCGGCTTGAGATCGCCGCCGACCGCGAGCAGTCCGTCGCTCTCGGCGTGGCGCGGATCGGGAAAAAGCGTCAATTCTCGTGAAAGTTGGAAAACCATGTCTAGCGCGGTATCTCGATGAGGAAGCGTCCGTTCTTATAGGTGGCGCGCGCCTTCCCGCCCTCTTTCAGACGACCGAACAGCACCTCGTCCACGAAGAAATCCTTGACCTGCTCCTGCACGAGCCGTCCCACCTCCCGCGCGCCGAATTCCTTCGAGAAACCGAGTTCGGCGAGGTAGCGGTAGGCGGCGGCGGTGAGGGTGAACGACACCTTCTTCTCCTTCAACTGCACCGCGAATTCGGCCACCTGTTTCTTCACGATATCGGTGATGATGTCGATATCGAGCCGCTCGAACTTCACGACACGGTCCAGCCGGTTGCGGAATTCGGGGGCGAAGATCCTCTCGACCGCCCGTTCCAGTTCGCCGCCGTCGATCGCCCTTTCGCCGAAACCGGGGACCGCCTTGCCGATCTCGCGCGCCCCGGCGTTCGAGGTCATCACGAGTATGACATTGCGGAAATCGGCCTTGCGCCCCGCGTTGTCGGTGAGCGTCGCGTAGTCCATGATCTGCAGAAGGGTATTGTAGATATCGCTGTGCGCCTTCTCGATCTCGTCAAGGAGCACCACCGCGTGCGGCGTCTTGCGGACCAGTTCCGTAAGAAGCCCGCCTTCCTCGTAGCCGACATAGCCGGGCGGCGCGCCGATGAGGCGGCTGACGGTGTGTTTCTCCTGATACTCCGACATGTCGAAGCGGTGGAGCGTGATACCGAGTTCGCGCGCCATCTGGCGGGCCAGTTCGGTCTTCCCCACGCCGGTCGGCCCGACGAAGAGAAAACTCGCCACCGGCCTCTCGGGCCGTCCGAACCCGGCGCGCGACCGCTTGATCGCCTCGACCACCGACTTTATCGCGCCATCCTGACCGAATATCTGTTTCTTGAGCGCCGTCTCTAGCCGGCGCAGTTTCTCCCCTTCGCCCGAACTGACCGTCTGTTCGGGGATGCGGGCGATGAGCGAAACGACCCGCTCGATCTCGCCGGTATCGATGACCGCCTTTTTCTCTCCCGAGATACGGGTGAAGGCGCCCGCCTCGTCGATAAGGTCTATCGCCTTGTCGGGAAGGAACCGTTCGGTCACGAAGCGGGCCGACAGTTCGGCCGCCGCCTTGAGCGCCGCATCGGTGTAACGGACCGCGTGGAATTTCTCATAGCGGCCACGGATCCCTTCCAGCACCGACACCGTCTCGGCCACCGTCATCTCGGGAAGGTCTATCTTCTGGAACCGGCGCGACAGGGCGCGGTCCTTCTCGAAATGCTTACGGTACTCTTCGTGGGTGGTCGAACCGATGCACTTGATGCGGCCGGTGGTGAGGATCGGCTTCAAGATGTTCGACGCGTCCATCGCGCCGCCCGACACCGCTCCGGCGCCGACTATCGTATGTATCTCGTCGATGACGATGATGATGTTCTCGCGCTGCATGAGGGTGTTGAGCACCTTCTTCATCCGCTCCTCGAAGTCGCCGCGGTACTTGGTCCCGGCAAGCATGGAGCCCATGTCGATGCGGTAGACGCGGTGGCCTTTGAGCGGTTCGGGAACCGTCCCGGCGACGATCCGCTGGGCGAGTCCTTCGGTGATGGCGGTCTTGCCGACCCCCGGTTCGCCGACGATGACCGGATTGTTCTTGGTCTTTCGGCAGAGCACCTGCACCGTCCGGGTCACTATCGCGTCGCGGCCGATGAGCGGTTCGAGTTCCCCCTTTTCGGCAAGCGCCGTCAGATCGACCACGAACGATTCGATGCTCTTCGCGTCGCTTTCGCCCTTCTTCTGCGGCTTGGCGCCGCCGTCGCCCGCCTTTGCCGCCTCCTGCAGTTCGGGCAGGCCATGGGCGATGAACTTGATGAGGTCGAACTGTTCTATCCCCTGTTCGGTCAGGTAGAAGGCGGCATGGCTCTCCTCGCAGTCGTAGAGCGACACCAGCATATCGGTGATCCCCACCTGCGGTTTTCCCGCCGAACTGGCGCGCCGGGCCGACAGGTCGAGGAGTTGCTGGAACGAATAGGACTGCGCCAGATCGCCCGACGCGGTGCGCGGCACCATCGTGTCGAGGTGTTTCTTAAGTTCGATGCGGAGCCGGGAGATGTCGCCGCCGACACCCTCGATGAGTTCTATCCCCTCCTGCGAAAAGAGGAAGGAATAAAGGATATGCTCGGGGGTGACGAATTCGTGCTTCCCCTGTTTCGCCTCGTAAAAGGCGCCGAGTATGATATTGTTGAGTTGACGGTCCAGTTTCATCGTTGCCTCACGCCGGTTCTACGGTGCATCTGAGCGGGTGCCGCTGATCCTCGGCGAGCCGGTGCACCTGATAACTTTTCGACATCGCGATATCGTAGGTATATACGCCGGCGGTCCCCGCACCCTTATTGTGAATGTCGAGCATCACCTGCGTCGCCTCGGCCGCCGGTTTCTGGAACACCTGCACCAGTATATCGATCACAAAATCCATCGGAGTGAAATCATCGTTATGCATCACCACCCGGTAGAGAGCGGGACGCTTGGTTTCCTGACGATCGCGCGTCTTCGAACCACGCACCGTGCCGGTCGCCGCACCGTTTCCCGTTGCCATCGATCCCTCGTCCTCCTACGGACGGCGACTATAGCACAGCGCCCCGGCGATGTAAAGATTCCGGACCTATCCCTCAAATTTCCCTTTGCTTTTTTCCCGCGCCCGTTTATACTTCTTCTGTTGTTCGCCGAAAAGGAGGTCTGCCATGATGAAGTTCCGGATGGCGTTGCCGATCGTTCCTCTCCTGTTCTTTGCCGCCTGCGGACCGGAGGAGAACCTCCCCGGAGACGGCGACGGCATCTACTGCGAACGGGACGCCGACTGCCCCGATTCGACGTGGTTCTGCGACAAGGTCAATAACGAATGCGTCCAGAAAGCGGGTTATGCCGACACCGATATGACCGATAGCGATACCTACACCGGCACCGACACCGACGGCTATCCGACCGACAACGGCGGGATCTACCCCGACAATGACCCGAACTGGCCGAGCGGCGACGACGACGGCGACGGCATCCTCAACGGCATTGAGGGGACCGGCGACACCGACGGTGACGGCACCCCCGATGCACAGGACAGCGACAGCGACAACGACGGCCTGTCGGACGCCGACGAGAACGCGGCCGGTTCCAGCCCGAAAAAGGCCGATTCGGACGACGACGGTCTCTCCGATAAATACGAGGTCGAGATCGGCACCAACCCGATGAAAAAGGACACCGACGGCGACGGTCAGATCGACACCGCCGAGGATGCCTACGGCTCCGACCCGAAGGACCCGAACAGCATCATCCCCGAAGAGGTCTTCTATGTGATACTACGCTACAACTGGGACACCCACGAACTGCGCGACCTTGATTTCAGCACCTATATCCAGAAGGCCGATGTGCTGATCTTCGTCGACCTCTCGGGCTCGATGGCCGAAGAACACGCGAATCTCAAGGACGGCATCAAGAATGTCATCATCGACGGCATCACCGCGAGCATCCCCGACACCGGCTTCGGTCTGGTGAAATTCGGAACGATAGAGGACGAGGTCTATCAGATGACCCAGATCATCACGACCGACGCCAACCTCGTCCGGACCGCCGTCGACACCATCTCCTCCTGCAACGGCAGTTACGAATTCCATACCGAGGCGCTCTATCAGGCGGCCAGCGGCGAAGGGAACCCCAACGCGATAAGTCTGCCGACCGGCGGCACGTGGGGCACCTCCCCCGAAGACCACTGGCTCAATATCCCGCCCGCCAACTGCGGCGGCGAATCGTACGGCGGCGCCTGCTTCCGACCGCACGCCATGCCGATATTCCTGATGTGTTCCGACGAATCGTTCGATATGGGCGACTTCGGCTTCTACACCACGCCGCATAAACATCCCGAGGCGGTCGCCGCGATGAACACGATACAGGCGAAGTTCATCGGGGTCGATTCGGGCGACGCGACCGACGACTTCAACATCATCTCGGGAGGCACCGGTTCGGTCGACCAGAACGGCAACCCCTTCAACTATTCGATAAATTCCGACGGCACCGGCCTGTCACAGCAGATCGTCGACGCCGTGATCGCGCTGACCAAAGGGCTCAAGATAGATGTGACCACCGCCACCGAGGCGCCCGATCATTCCCTCTGCAACGGCCAGAGCGCCACCAACTTCATCAAGGCGATAACGCCCAAGGCGGCCGATCCGACCGACGGCGCCGAGGGGATGGACCCCACCACTTTCCTCAAGGTCAAACCGGGCACCACCGTCACTTTCGAGGTCGACTTCCACAACGATTTCTGCGAACCGGCCGGCGCGCAGACGCAGGTCTTCACCGCGCAGATAGACGTGCTCGGCGGCGGCGCGTTCCTCGACACCCGCGAGGTCCTTATCATCGTTCCGGGAAAAGCGATCGAGTCGCTGTAACAGGAAAAACGATGAGGCACTGACCGGGAGCGAACATGAAAAGGAGCATTACGGCATCGCTGTTGATCATTCTCCTAGCGGCCTGCGCCTGTGACAAGTCACCGGTAAGCAGCCCCAAGGATGATCTAACGGTGGCGGACGGCGACGACATCCCGATATCCGATGACGCGTTTCCGCCGTCGGATGAAGATGCGTTGTTCGTGCCGGATGAGGAAATTCTTGTTGACGGGGAATCTCCCGTCGATGTGGAGGCGGTGGTCCTTCCTGACGAAGATCTCCTGCCGGAACAGGGTGGCTGTGGCCCGGAATCGGAACCGGAGCCGGTCGAGAGCGATCATATCGTGCGGCTGACCCGGCAGTGGGGCGGAGAATCTTCTCTCGGCTACGATTCGGGCTATGCGGTCGCCTTCGCTCCTTCAGGTGCCCTCTATATCGCCGGAAGCACCGATTCATCGTTCGATTGCCATCAGCATGCGGGAGAAACCGACAGCATCCTCCTGAAAGTGGCGCCCGACGGCACGCTGATCTGGAGCCGTCAATGGGGGACGGAAAAAGACGATTGGCCGCTTGCGATCACGGTCGATATGCAGGGCGATATCTTCGTCGCCGGTGTCACCGCCGGTCCGCTGGACGGGGAGCCGTATGGGGGCGGCACCAAAGATATTTTCGTTACCAAGTGGCATGAGGACGGCACCAAGTTGTGGACGAAACTGTGGGGCGGCGCCAGTATGGACTTCGCCTTCGCGATCACGCTCGATAATGAAGGAAATCTTATCATAACGGGACATTCCGGCGGTAAGCCACTGCTCGCTAAGTGGGATACCGACGGCAATGAGGTATGGTCCGTGGTGTGGAGTGAAACAAGCGCGCGGGGCTATGCAGTTGCGGTTGCACCGGGCGGCGATATTATCGTTGCCGGCAGTACGACCGGCGACCTCGACGGCAACACCCATGCCGGGGGACGCTGCAGTTGTACCGAATTCCCCTTCGGATCGGGACAGGTGGCCTGCACCTCCTGCTCCGACCTTTTTCTTTCCCGCTTCACCGCCGACGGTGAGCGGATCAGCACCGTGCAGTGGGGGTTGCATGATTCCGACGATATCGCGAAGGGCCTTTTTATCACGCAGGAGGGCGACCTCTTCGTTGCGGGGATGACCGACGGCGCTTTTGAGGGTACTACCAATGCGGGGGGAGATTGCGGGTATAACTACTGCGCCGATGTGTTCCTGACGCGGCTCGATGCGGCGGGGAATATCCTCTGGACACGCCAAGAGGGCCTGCCCGGTGATGATCTGTGCGGTGGACTCGGCTCGGATGGCGCCGATCTGTTCTTGGCGGTCGGCCCGACGCTCAAAGGCTACGATCTTACCGGAGAGGAGTTATGGAGCGTCGATAGCGGCATCCCCTTTCCGCGCGGCATAGCCGTATCGGAGGAGGGGGCGATAGCGGTGACCGGCTATCAGGATACCGGCTCGGCAAACCACGATCTGCGCATCGGTCTCTGGGAAACTACCGGCGTAACGGAATGGAGCGCTCTTTTCAGCGGGAACAAGGCCGCCGATCAACTGAATGCGATCGCCGTTGCTCCCGATGGCGCCCTTTTCATGGCGGGGAGCACCAACGGAGCGCTCGCCGGAAACCAGTCGGCGGGCGGCGTCGATACCTTCCTTGCCAAATCGAATGGCGATGGTCTTCTTCATTGGATGAAGCAAGCGGGAACGGCGGAGAACGATGTCGCGACTGCGGTGGCGGTCGATACAGCGGGAAATGTCTATCTGACCGGGTACACCGCGGGGGTATTCGATGGCGAGAGCAACGCAGGAAAGGCCGATATATTCCTGATCAAGCGAAAGAACGATGGCGGGACGGTGTGGACCCGCCAGTGGGGCACCGGCGACGATCCCGCCGGATATGACGACGATGTCGGTCGTGCGGTCGCCGTTGACGGCGAAGGCAATGTCTATGTCGCCGGATCGATGGCGGGCTCGGTGAACTATCCGAGCGGTCATGTGTTCCTCACGAAGATCACCGCCGCCGGCGCGGAGGTATGGACCGAGGAATGGGAGAGCGAATCGGCCACGGCCTATTCGACCCCTTATGCCGTCGCGTACGGCGTGACCGTGGATCAGACGGGGAACATCTTTGTGACCGGCGAGACGGTCGGCGACTTGGATGGCCAGACGAATAAGGGCGCCGACTGTGTGATGACCGGCGAGGGCATGCATGGGGGAATAGTAAGTTATCCCCTCCTGTGCGCCGATGGATTCATTACCAAATTCACCCCGGCCGGCATCAAGGAGTGGACCGTGCAGTGGGGCACGCCGAGAATTGACATCGGCAGAGCGATCGCGATAGGCGCCGACGGTTTCGTGTATGTAGCGGGGAGCAGTGGCGACTATACCGTGGACGGCGCCGCGAGATCGATGCGGCAGGCGCTGGTGAAGAAATTCTCGCCAGACGGGGAAGAGGTCTGGACCGAACTCCGGGATACGAAAGAATGGACCGACGCCCGATCGATCGCCATGAACGCGAACGGAGATATCTTCGTGACGGGCCATGCGCGGGAACGGCTGGACCCCAACCTATCGAGTTTCGGCACAAGCGCTGTCTTCCTGATGAAGATGAATGACGCCGGTACGCAGTTGTGGGCCGAGCAGTGGGGTTCACCGCTGAACGATCAGAGCACCGCCCTTGTCGTCGCTCCCGACGGGCGCATCTTCGTCGGCGGATATACCGAAGGGAATCTCGACGGCAATCAGAACCGGGGCGGCGCCGATATATTTCTGAGCATCATCGACGAGAAATAGCGGCGACCGTCAGCCGACCGGCTTTATCGCCAGTTCATCCAGTTGTTTCTGCGAGACGCCCGAAGGACTGCCGGTCATGAGGCAGGACGCGCTCGTGGTCTTGGGGAAGGCTATGACCGAGCGGATGTTGTCGATGCCGGTCAGTATCATCACGAGCCGGTCGAACCCGAAGGCGATGCCGCCGTGCGGCGGGGCGCCGAGATCGAGCGCTTCCAGCAGGAACCCGAATTTCTCCTGCGCCTCCTGCGGATCGATGCTGAGAAGTTTGAAGACCTCGGCCTGCTTGGCGGTGTTATGGATACGGATCGAACCGCCGCCCACCTCATAGCCGTTTATCACCATATCGTAGGCGCGGCTTGAGACATTGGCCATGTCGCCCTTCTGCGCCGTCTCAAGATCGAAATCGGTGAAGGGATGGTGCGTCGCGACCCATTTCCCCTCCTCCTCGCTGTGTTCGAACGCCGGGAACTCGGTGACCCAGAGGAAGGCGAAGCCGTTCTTATCGTACAGATTGAACTCGGTCGCGAGCCGACGCCGCAGGTTGCCGAGCGCCGTGAGCACTATGCGCGTTTCGTCGGCGACGAGGAACATCACCGCGCCGTCAGGGATGAGCGACGAAAGTTTTTCCAGTTCGGCGGGCGAGAAGAACTTGAGGAGCGGACTGTCGAGCGCGCCGCCCTCCTTCTTCACCCACGCCAGACCCTTCGCGCCGTCGCCCTGCACATCCTTCTCCATCGCCTTGATGCGGTGCTTGGAAAGTTCGGCCCCCTTCCCTTCCAGCACGATGCCGCAGATGCTCTTCGCCGGGTCCTCGGCCGCCCCCTTGAAGGCGTTGAAGCCGGAGACACGGAAGGTGTCGCGCATATCGATGAACTCAAGGCCGTAGCGGGTGTCGGGCTTGTCGGAGCCGTAACGGGCCATCGCCTCGCGGTAGGGCATCCGTTTGAAGGGACGCGGGATGTCGATCCCTTTCACCGCCTTGAAAAGATGGGCGATGAGTCCTTCCGACATCGCCATGATGTCCTCTTCGGCGACGAACGACATCTCGATGTCTATCTGGGTGAATTCGGGCTGGCGGTCGGCGCGCAGGTCCTCGTCACGGAAGCATTTCGCCATCTGATAGTAGCGGTCGAGTCCGCCGATCATCGATATCTGCTTGAACGACTGCGGCGACTGCGGCAGGGAATAGAACAGGCCGTGATGGATGCGGCTGGGAACGAGATATTCCTTGGCTCCCTCGGGGGTCGACTTGCCGAGTATGGGGGTCTCCAGTTCGACGAAATCGTGAGCGTCCATGTAGTCGCGCACCGCCTTGGCCATCTTCGAACGGGCCACCAGCGTACCGAGCAGTTCCGATTTGCGGATGTCGAGGTAACGGTACTTGAGCTTCAGCGTATCGGATGCCTCTTTGCGGTGATCGTAGGGGAGCGGCTTACTCGGGTTGAGCAGCGTGAGCGACGACGCCTTCACTTCGATCGCGCCGGTCTCGTATTTATCGGTGCGGTTGTCACCGCGGTCGCGGACGAAACCTTCGACCGTCACAACATCTTCGAGCGAGAGCTTTTTCGCCTCTTCGACCAGGAGCGGCTCTTCGAAGACCACCTGCGTCTGGCCGTAGCGGTCCCAGATCATGCAGAAGACGAAGGGGCCGAATTCGCGCTTCGATACGACCCAGCCCGCAAGGGTCGCGCCCGTTCCGGCATGGGCCAGTCTCAACTCACCGCAGGTATGCGTTCTCATGTGAAAAACCTCCGCTTTGAAGGGAAAGGTGTTGCCCGGCCGATCCGCTACTGCTTGGCCGGGGCCGGCGTCGCGACGATGGTCTTATCGATGTAATCCTTCGGTATCGTCAGGAGCGCCGGGGTGATATCGAATTTCACCACCTCGGTCATCGTCTGGTCTATCTTCGGCAGTTTCTTGTTGATCGGTATCTTCACCATGCGGACGATCATCCCCTCGGCCGCCACCCGATCCTTGATCTTCTCGTCGAGCGCCCGGTACTTGACCAGCGTCTCGGGCAGATAAGCGGAATATTTCTTGCGGAACTCGAGCACCGGACTGGTCTTGAGTTCGGGGGCGACCCATAGCTCCTGATAGTCCTTGCCGTCGACCTTGACGACATAGTGAATGGCGTTCCATGCGCCGACCTGCTCGGTCCCCTTTTTCTCAAAGGTCATCTTCGGTTCGAGTTTCTGAGGATTGACATAACCGCCGTTCTTCAGGCCGCTTGCAATGCCTTCGGCGAATTTGATGTATTCGGAGAATTTGGAGACCTGATAACTTTTCTGGAAATGGTTGATGATCGTTATCTTGTCGTTGGCAAGATCGATGATGGTCTCGGTGCTGCCGGTATCGGCCTGATTGACCACCTTGATGTATTGCTCGTTGAGATAGGAGGTCTTTATCACCCGGCTCCCGTTGACCGACACCTCTTCGGTGACCTTCCAACTGTTCTCGGCCGCCATGAGCAGGGCCGTTGCGCATAACGCGGCAAAAAACGCCAATGTACGCATATCATTCCTCCATTGCTTCGATCACGAGGGGCATTGTACCGAGTCGCCGTTATTTCTCAATAAATTTCTGGATCTTTTTCTCGCTGTGCCAGAAGACGACCGTCCGTTCGGCCGGCGGCAGTTTCGTATCGCCTTCTTCGTCAAGGTTCACCAGACGGATACCGTGTGCCTTGAAATGGATGCCGCCCGCCACGCTGAAGGGTTCGTCCAAGTCGCGTTCGTCGAGCACCGTCAGGAGCGTCGCGGTCTCGGCCGGCTGTTTGCCGCGCGTCATGACGAACCGGATCCGGTCCTTTTCCTTTCTGCGCTCAAGAACGGCGATATTGGCGATCGGCAGGGCGCCGAGCGTGTCTTCCGGCTTTGCTTTCAGGTGGATAAGGGTCACATTGTAGTCGAAGAACTCGAGCGTCTCCTTGAGGCGCAACGCACCCATCTGGTCGAGTCCGCCGCGCAGAAAAATGAGCGGACTCATCTCCTTGAGCATCGGGATGATGCCGCGCAGCCAGTCGGCCTGCGATTGATCGAACAGGAACGCCGCCTGTAGTTTCTTCCTGCCGAGCGCTTCGATGACATAGCGCGGCGTCTTCGCGTCTATGTAAATGTGGTGGGTGCCGGTCGGCGGCAGCGTCTTTTCCTTCATCGCGATGGTCTGCCCCGAGTGCATCGAGGCGGCCGGTTCGCGGGGCGGTTCGCTTTTCTTTACCGTCCCCTTCGGTCCCGCCGCGAGCGGCGTGAGAAGCGATCCGGCGCAAAGCAGTATGAACAGAAGACGAAGATAAGGCATCGGCTACTCGGTGGTTATCTGCATGTAATAGCCGTAACTATTGTCGATGGTCGTAACGCTGGAAGGGAGACTCGCGAAGGTCGCCGATTCGCCGCCGCCGAGGTGCGTTCCGAACACCGGCTGGGTGCTGTTGAGCGTCGTCGCATAGTAGTAGGTCGGATCGGGATAGGAAACATCATCGGTCGTGCCGAAGAAAACGCCGATGAAGTAATAGTAGCCGCTGGTCAGGCTTACCGACATGGCCCCGGAAGCGTACCATGCGGCGGTCCCGGCGCTCGAGTACTGGTTGACCGTTTTCTGGGAGAGAAGGCTGTAGGTGCCGGTCTGGGTCGACGCATAGTAGACGACATAGGTGATGTCGAGGCCGCCGGTGAAGGCCATGTAACTGCTGATATCGGTCAAAGTGCGCGAAGAGGTGCAGGAAAAATAGTTCCCCTTCAGGCGGTCGCCACCGGTGTAAGAAGCGGCGTTCGAACCGATGGTGTCGGTCTGCGCGGTCGATTCGTAGTCGCAATTCGACCCGGAATCGGCGCACACGTACCCCGCGCCGTAACCGGTAACGCAGTCGTAGTAGAATTCCCAGTAATAGCAACCGTCGTCGCTGTTATATGCACAACTCTGAATATCCTCGGCGTTCTGGGGATCGCACTGATAGGTACCGTTGGTGCATTCGCTCTCACAGGTGCTGACGCAGTAGGCGTCGCCCAACCATTCCTCGCAGGTTTGCACGGGGGTGTTCTGATAGCAGTATTCTATGTTCGACCAATCGTTGCAGCCGTCCCAGCCCTGCACGCAGCGCTGGACCGTTTCGTTGAAGCACCGCTCCTCACCCTGCGTAACGCAATCATTGGTGCAGGCGGTGTCGGTGTCGGTATCGTAATCGGGCAGTTCGTTGTCGATGTCGTTGGGATAGTCGTAATCGACCGTGTCATTATCGACGGTATCGTTGTCGCTCGGCAGTTCCTCGCAGGTGGCGGTATCCCAGCCGTCGCAGGTCGTGTTGCACTTCGCCTTGCCGCCCGAATAGGCGTACGGGTCTATCTCGACGCAGTTCTTGACCTTGGTGAGGCTGTTCGTCCCTTTGTCGCAGGTCTCGCCGTTGTCGAGCACATCGTTGCCGCACATCTCGGCAGTGATGCAGGTGGAGGTATCCCACGCGGCGCAGTCGGACCCGCAGGAGGCGACACCGCCGATGAAGTTGACGTTTATCGAAACGCAGGTCTTGGTGCCGCCGTCGCAGAGCTCGCCCTGTTCGATGACATTGTTGCCGCATTCGGGCTGTTTCTCATCGCAGGTGGCGGTATCGTAACCGGTGCAGTCGGCGAGACATTTCGCCTTGCCGCCGCTGTATTTGTTCGCATCGATATCGACGCAGTTCTTCGTATCGCCGTCACACGCCTCGGGCCCTTCCTTGACGGTGTTGCCGCATTCATGCGGGACCTCATCGCAGGTGGCGGTGTCCCAGCCGGCGCAATTGTCGAGGCATTTCGCCTTGCCGCCCGAATAGAGGACCGGGTCTATCGTGGTGCAGAACTCGGTGTTATCGTCACAGAGCTCGCCGCCGTCGACCATCCCGTTGCCGCAGGTCGCCGCGAAATCGACATCCGCCGCTGATATCTCATCGCTGTCGCCGAGCATCTCGTCGCTGTCGGACCCATCCTTATCGACGATATTCTTCTTGGTCTCCTCGCAGGCGACCGTGAACACGACGGCGCAGAACAGAAGCACCATCCAACTGAACCCTCTCATCGCGCACCTCCCTAACAGGCAGAAAAACGATGCATTATATATCATGTTCCTTGAACAATCAAGAACCTTTGCGCTTTTTCGGAAAAGACTATTTCTTGTCGCCGGCAAGTATCTCAAGCCGGTTGTCGACAGCAGCCGCCTTATCGCCCTGTCCGGCCGCGCCGTAGGCCGCCTTGAGGCGGAGCAGATAGGCCGTCAGCGGCGTCTTCCAGCCGTTCTTAGAGGCGCAGTCGGCCGCCAGTTCGAGCGTGCCGGTGTCAAAGGTCCCCCGCTTGACCGCCACCCCGGCGCCGATGAGGCGCGAGATCGGGTCCTCTATATCGGAAAGAGCGCCGTTCACCTCTTTGACCGAGCGTTTGGCGAGCGCCTCCATGAGATCACGGTACTGTTCCGGAAGCGCATCGGTCTTCACGGCGGTCCCTTCGAGCATCGCGCGGTAGCTGTCGTTGGCCGGATCACCGCCGTATCCCTTCGCCGTGTCGCAGGGGACATCGATGAGGGCGGCGGTCTCCAGCGCACAGCGGGTGAGCCATGCCCGCCCCACGAGCGCCGGATCTCCGGTTTTCGAGATATGTTCGAGTGCTTTATCGAAATGGATGCCGGCCAGCTTCTCTTCGCCCGCGAGATAGCTTTCGGTATAGTTGGCGAGCTGTGTGTAGGCGGCGCTCTGCCATGCCGGAGCGGGCTGCGACGAACAGGCGGCCAGCGCGATGACGATGCAGAAGAATGCTTTTCTCACGGCAGTTTTATCTCCTTCTTCTGCTCGAAGGGCAGGCTGTTGCGGACATCCTGAATAAGCTTGTTCACCGACGATATCGTCTCCTCGACCTCTTTGCGGACGAGGTTGATGTCCTGCGTGGTCCCCTGCAGGTCGGCGCTCATCGTGATGGCGTTGTCGATGAGGGTGTCGAGCCGCTTGAACTTACCCTCGATGTCGGAAAGGATATTGTTGACTATCGCTATCGAACCTTTATCGCCCAGCACCGACTCGTCGGCCTTCGCCACCATCCCGTCTATCCGCTTCATGGTGCCGTCGACCGTTTCGGTGATGGCGGCGACCTGTTCAAGCGTCTTCATGAGCGTTTCCTGCCCCTTCTTGTCGCCCGTCGCCATCTCAAGCAGGCTCTTCTTCTCCGAGAGCATCTTGGTCATCTTGCGGGTGTCGGCGATGATCTTGTTGAGCTCGCTGTCGGCATTGGTCATCCGGTCGATGTTGTCGGCAACCGACTGTATCCGTTCGACCAGCGGCTGAGCCTTCTTGATGACCTCGTTGATGTCGTCTATCGTCTTCATCGGGACGACCTTGCTGTAGGAAAGTTCCTTTCCCTCGGGGTTCTCGGTCCGCACCACGATACGCGGCGTACCGACCAGCGGTTTTTCGAGCGTGAAGGTACTCTCCTCGCGTATCCAGCGGACATGTTTGCGCGGCACGGTGATGGTGATGACCACCTGTCCCTTGTCCGACAATTCGAGGTCTTTCACCTTGCCGATCTCGAAACCGGAGAAGAGGACCGGCATCCCCTGCGTCAGCCCCTCGCCCGATTCCGATTGGAGCCGGTACATCGCCAGATCGGCGAACAGGTCCTTTTTATAGGCGATGAACAGCGCCGCGAGTATGACCAGCACGATGGTCGTGACGATGAACAGTCCGACCTTGTACTGTATGCTCCTATTCGCCATCGGCCTCGTAGCGCCCCCTGTTCCATTCGTACCCGAGAATGATACCTTCGATGCCGGGGAAGTCAAGGAGTTCCAACGCTTTCCGTATCGGTGAAAGGGTGTGCATGTTCTCGACCTGCGCGAAGGGACGGTCGATGACGATGGCGGCGTTCGCATGCTGGGAGGCGCGCAGCAGTTTCACGAAGAACAGCTCGCGGTCGTTCAGTTCATAACTGCGTTTCGCCGCCAGATGACACAGATCGAACCGTTCGAGGAGCGCCGTGGTATCGCGGTGCGAATCCTCGGCCGTCAGCCGCTCGTGGTACTGCCGGATGAGGGCGATGTTCTGGAACACCGACAGGTTGGAAAGAAGCGGAATTTCGGCCGAAACGGGGGCGTAGCGCGGCCCCGTCTCGACGCGCAGCGCGGCAAGCGCGGCGGCCAGTTCATCTTCCGAGCGGAAGAGTCTTACAGAAACCGGGCAACTAATGACAGCACCTCGATGACGACTATCGCTATGAAGACATTGACCATCCCGCGCAGGACCGACACCGGTACCGCCGTCAGCTGATAGCCGGCGCGCGACCCGTAGTAGAGCGGGATGAAGGTGATGAAGAACCCGAAGGCGGCGCTTTTCACCATCAGGATGAGGAAATCCTTGTACTCTATCGCCTTGGCGATGAGATCGGCGTAGGCGTTGAACCCCATGCCGAAGATGAGGGCGGAGAAGATAAGTCCGGAGAGCGTCACGATGATGGCGAAGAGCGAACTGAGCAGTACGACGCTCACCATCACCGCGATGATGCGCGGCAGGAACAGGTAGCGGGCGATGTCGATGTTGAAGGCGGTGAGGGCGTCAAGTTCGCGGTTCACCTTCATGACCGCCATCTCGGCGTTGATGGCCGATCCGCTCCGCAGGGCGATGAGAAGCACCGTCACCAGCGGCGCCATCTCCAGCACCACCACCCCGGCGATGAACTGGCCGATATAGCTCGTCAGGCCGATCTCCTTGATGACGAAGAGGGTCATCCCGATGAAGAGCGACCCGAACAGGACCGATACCACGATGAAGAAGCCGAGTATCTGGACCGCGGTGAAGTATATCTGCGTGGTCAGGATATCGACCGTCAGCGGCCGATAGCTGGAGGGGGCGAACAGGCGGCGGAACACGGTGTAGGCGAACCCGAGCAGTTGCCGCAGTTCGTGCCAGTTATCGAGCACCGCGCCGCCGAGTTTCTCCAGCCACGATGAGGTGTTCATGCGCTCCTCCCGCTTACGGCGCGCAGAACCAGACCGGCGAGATAGAACGCGCCGGCGGTGAGCACCATCGCCGGACCGGCCGGGATATCGAGGGAGAATGACCCGAAAATGCCGGCGAAGGTCGATACCGCGCCGATGAGGGTCGCCCAGCCGACGATGGCGGCCGGAGAGCGGCTAAAAAGCGCCGCGGTGGCGGCGGGAAGGGTGAGAAGCGCGATGACGAGTATGAGGCCGACCGCCTGCATCAGCACCACCACCGTCAGCGCCACCACCCCGAGCAGCATGATGTAGAGCGCCGTCCGCGGCAGGCCACGCACCCGGGCATGTTCCTCGTCGAACGATATGGCGATGAACTGCCGGAAAAGGACGAATACAGTGACCAGCACCACCGCGTCGAGCACCGCCAGCCGGTAGAGCGACTCGCGCGGCACCATCAGGATGCTCCCGAACAGATACCCCATCAGATCGGCCTGATGCCCCGGGGTGAGGTACAGGAACAGGATGCCGACCGACATCCCGACCGCCCAGAGCGCGCCGATAAGAGTATCCTCATGCTGACGCGCCCGCTTGTTGACGAGCCCCAGCACCACCGTGAACAGCAGTGCGCAGACCAGCGCTCCGGCGAAGGGGGAATAGCCGAGGAACACGGCGACCCCGACACCGCCCAGCACCGCGTGCGATATGCCGCCGGTGACGAACGATATCTTTTTGAGCACCACGAAGGTCCCGGCAAGACCGCAGGCGACCGCCGCCAGCAGTCCCGCGATAAGGGCGTTCTGCAGGAAGGGATACTGTTGTAGCGCCGTGACAAATCCGCCCATCGTTACAACCCGCAGTGATGATCGACACGGTGCATGTGACTGTGATACTTCTCGTCTATCCCGCACTGCGTCACCTCGGCCGCATCGCTTACCGACACCAGCCGGTTGACGCAGGCGATCCGTCTGACATACGACGACACGAAGCCGAGATCGTGCGACACCATGACGATGGCCATCTTTTTATTCAGTTCCTTGAGAAGCGCATAGATATCCTGCTCCACGGTACTGTCGACGCTCGACACCGGCTCGTCGAGGAGCAGCAGCTCGGGCGCCGACACCAGCGACCGGGCGATGAGGGTCCGCTGTTTCTGGCCGCCCGACAGTTCGTCGAAGAGCCGGTCCTTGAGCGGCAGGATATCGACCGCCGCCATCGACTCGCGCGCCGCGGCCCGGTCCTTTTCGGAAAAGAACGGGGTGAACGAACGCGGCCCGAGCCGCCCGAGCATCACCGTCTCCTCGACCGTGATGGGGAAATCGAGCTCCATCCGCGCCGACTGCGGCACATAGCTGATCCGGCCGCCGTTCTTCCCGGCGGGCGCCCCGAGGACCGTCACCCGCCCCTGCCGGGGCTTGAGGAGGCCGAGCATGAGTTTCAGGATGGTCGTCTTGCCGCCGCCGTTCGGCCCGATGATGGCGAAGAACTCGCGCTCATAGATATCGAAGGAGACCTCTTCGAGTACCGGCCACGCCGCATAGGCGAAGGAGACCCTGTCAAAAGAGACGATGGTCACTTCTTCCCTCCGAACGACGCAAGAAGCGCGTCGGCGACCGCCGAAAGATTCTTTTCGACATCCTCGGCGAGCGGATCGATCGTAACGACCTTCGCCCCGGTCGCGTCGGCGACCGACTGCGCCTCGCCTACCGGGAACTGCGGGGCGGCGAAGATCGCGGAAACCTTTTCACGCCGCACGATGTCGGTCACCGCCGCCAGATGACGCGCCCCCGGCCCCTTGCCCGCCATCTCGATCGGCACCTGTTTCAGGCCGTAGGCGTCGGCGAAATAGCCCCACGAGGGATGGAACACGATGAAACTGCGCCCCTTGTACGGCGCGAGCAACTCCTTTATCCGGCCGTCGAGCGCATCCATCGCGACGGTAAAGACATCGAGCCGTTCCTTGTAATAGGCCGCATTCGGCTTGTCGGCCGTCATGAAGACCGCCGCCATCGAACGGGCCTGAATGCGCAACAGCTCGGGCGCCAGCCAGATGTGCGGATCGACGCCGCCGTGGTGCTCCTCTTCTCCATCGGCCGGCCGCTTGATGACGGCGGCGCCGGTCTCTATGAAAGTAAGATCGGGGTACGAACCGCGCACCTTGTCGCGCCACGCCAGTTCCGAAGGATCGCCGGCAAGGAAAAAGAATTTCGCCGTCGACAACCCCGCCATCTGATCGGGCAACGGCTCGAAAGTGTGCGGATCTGCTCCCGGGCGGACCAACGCGGTGACCGTGACCCGGTCGCCGCCGATCCGTTCGGCGATATATTTCAGCGGCGGAATGGAGACGAAAACGGGCGTTGGCCCCTCGTGCACCTGCAGCGGAGCGACCGTCGCCGCAGCGCGGGCGGGTTTCGCCCGGTCGGCATTGACGAAGATGAGCCAACCGATGACACCGACGATCAGAAGAGGGATCGTTATCCAGACAATTTTCTGCAAGTTGTCCTCACCATTACCACATACGCCCGCCACAATAGCAGAGGAAAGAAGGATAGTCAATGCAGAGGGGTCAGTCCTCGACATAAGACATTTCTTGACTTGAGTTGATCGTTCTGATATCTCTCCGCCGTACTGACCGACGGAGGAATCCATGGCCCGCCCATTGCGCCTCGCGTATGAGAACGCGCTCTACCATGTCATCAACCGCGGACACCGCCGCGAAGCGATCTTCACCGACGACAAGGACCGCGAAGAGTTCCTCGGGCGCCTCGCCGTCGTACAGATACGGTTCAACCTCGTCGTGCACGGCTACTGCCTGATGGACAACCATTACCACCTGCTCGTCGGCACCCCCGACGCCAACCTCTCGCGGGCGATGCATACTCTCAATTCAAGTTACGCATCGTGGTACCGGGCGCGGCATCAACTCGTCGGATCGCTGTTCCAAGGCCGCTTCAAGTCGGTGCTCGTCGAGGAGGAACGCTACCTCGCGACGGTGTCGGCCTACATCCACCTCAATCCGGTGCGCGCCGGGCTGGTGAAAAGCCCCGAAGCGTGGCGGTGGTCGAGCATGGCGCACTACATCGGCAAGAACCCGCCCGCGAAGAAGAACGAACTGACGCTCACGGTGACCACCGACGAGGTCATGAAACTCTGCGGCGGCCGGAAGAACTACCTCGCCATCATCGACGAGGTATGGAGGCGCAAACCCGACGCCGCAAGCATCTACGGCGCGAACTCGCTGCTCGGCGGCGAAGATTTCGTGGACGAGATGAAGGTGCGCCTGCGGGAAACGCCGGTGGCGCATATGCCCGAGGCGCGGCGACTGCTGGCCGGAAGCGAAGAAGCGGTAGCGGCGGCGGTGCGCAAGGCGCTGAAGCTCAAAGAGGGCGCGCCCATCGAGAAACGGCGCGGCGACGATTCGTTCAAGTGGTACCTGTGGGCGCTGCGGCGGCACGGAGCGGGCTCCTTGGCGGAGATCGGCGCGCGTTTCGATATGAAGGGACAGGCAGTTTCCAAGCTGACGGGGCGCTTGGATGAAGCCATGACACAGAACAAACGACTGCGGGATATCGCGGCGACTATCGATCACAACTTGTCGAAATAGAGCAGAGAAATGTCTAATGTCGAGGACTGACCCCTCTGTTTGTTGACAAACCGTTCCGGCGCATATAGTATGCGGGCGTTAGTTGTTCACTACGAGTGGTGTGATGGTCAAACGGATGCTTTCACGGGTCGACTTCGAGGTCGCCGCCCGGATACTTCATAACGGCGCCGAGATCCCGTGCGAGGTGCGCAACCTGAGTCTTTCGGGCATCTACTTCGCGAAGGGTCCCGAACTGGCGATGGGGACCGCGGTCGATGTGCGGCTCGAACTGTCGAGCGAACACTCCGAGATGGGGGTGACGGTCAAGGGGACGGTGGCGCGCAAGGATACCGACGGTTTCGCGGTCCAGTTGCGCGATCTTGAACTCGACTCCTTCATCTTCCTGCGCAATATCATGGTCTACAACAGCGGCAACTCCGACCTCATCGACAAGGAGTACCGCGATTATCTGATCTGGAAATCGGACAAGAACGAATATATCCCGACCTGAACGATCCCGATCACTTCACCGGATACTTCTCTATGAGCGCCGCTACCTCGGTCGCCCCGATCTCTTTGGCCAGATCGAGCGCCGTGCGCTGATTGTTGTCCCGGATGTTCCGGTCCACCCCCCGCTCCAAAGCATAGCGGGCAAGCGATCCGTTATGTTTCTGCACCGCCTTGTGGAGTATCGTCTCGTTCCAGACATGATGACGCGTATTGATGTCGAGATGCTTCTCCTCGACAAAGTAACGCACGGTATCCAGACAGCCCGCCATGGCCGCGTTGAGGTAGGCCGACTTCACGACCGTATTGGCCGACGAGACCTCAAGCGTCAGGTCGGCGCCCCGCTCCTCGATCCGGCGGACCGTCGTGGTCAGGCAGTTCTTCGCCGCGATCACATACGGAGTGTAGGCGGTCCCCTTCTGCCGCGCGTTGATATCGGCCCCCTTCTTCATCAGTTCGAAGGCCGCCGCTTCGTCGCCTTTCTCGATGACGGCGATAAGCTCCTGTCCCAGCGCCGGGTCTGCCGCCCGTTCGATCACCGTTTCCTTCTTGCAGGCAAAGCTCATCGCCGTCACGACGATCGCGAGCACCAACAGCATGTTCCGCATCGCTACACCTCCTACCGGATCAATCGGGCGATGATAGGCGGAAGAGCTCGAAAATGCAAGAAGAAACGAGCTCCTCCCGTTTTTTGCATTTCTTTTTGTTCCGAGTATGATGGGCGCGGCTCTTTTGATATGCGGATGATCATTCCTAAATAAAAGGAGGACCCTATGTTTTCCGATCTCGGTTCGTTCGGCCCCATTTTGTGTCTCGGTCTGGCCGCCTGCGGCTCGGCCATCGGCTGCGGCCTTGCCGGCATGACCTCGCACGGTATCATGTCGAAGACCGACGAAGGTCACGGCCTGTTCGTCGCCCTTTCGGCGATGCCTGCGTCGCAGACCATCTACGGCTTCGTTCTGATGATCCTCATGAGCGACAAGATAAATGCGCTGACCGAGGCGGGCAAATCGACCGGACCGCTGTTCGCCATCGGCGTCGCCTGCGGCGTGGCTCTGATGTTCTCGGCGATCTATCAGGGTAAAGCCTGTTCGTCGGCGATACTCGCGGTCGCCAAGAAACCCTCCATCGCCGGTCTCGCGTTCGCCAGCCCCGGCATCGTCGAATCGTTCGCGATCTTCGCGATGGTCGGCGGCATCGTTCTTCTGCAGGGTCTCAAGTAAGCAGCCATCGCCACCTCCTTTGACATAGCGAAACTTCGCCTCTCCGCGGCTCAGCGCGAGGCGGTCACCACCACCGACGGACCGCTCCTTGTCTTCGCCGGCGCCGGATCGGGCAAGACCCGCGTCATCACCTGCCGCATCGCCTACCTCATCGGCCAGAAAAAGGTGCCGCCCGAAGAGATACTCGCCGTCACCTTCACCAACAAGGCGGCCAAAGAGATGCGCGAACGGGCCGGAACGCTCATCGACGATCCGGCGACCGCCAAACGGGTCACCATCTGCACCTTTCACGCGCTCGGTCTCCAGATACTGAAACGGGAGCACAAGAAGATCGGCTACCCCGCCCACTTCGTCATCTATTCACCCTATGAACAGGTCGAACTGATGAAGAAGGTGATGGCGGAGGAACGGGTATCGCGCGAACAGTATTCGGCCCACACCCTCATCGGCATCGTATCGTCGCTCAAGAACGATCCGGCGCTGCTGGACGACAAAAGTTTCTTCCTCGGCGACATCCGCCGCACCGTCGCGCGACGGCTCTATGAACCGTACCAGCGGACGCTCAAGGCGGCGGCGGCGATGGATTTCGACGATCTCATCATGAAGCCGCTCGAACTGCTCGACCGCGACGAAGAACTCCGGAAGAAGTACGCAACCCACTGGCGCTACCTCATGGTCGACGAATATCAGGACACCAACCGGGCGCAGTACCGGCTCATCCGCCAGCTCTCGTCGGTCCACGGCAATGTCTGCGCGGTGGGCGACGACGACCAGAGCATCTACAGCTGGCGCGGCGCGCGGGTCGAGAACATTCTCGAATTCGCCGACGATTTCCCCGGCACCCGCATCGTCAAGATGGAGGAGAACTTCCGGTCGGTGAGCGAGATCGTCGCGACCGCCGGGCGGCTCATCGGCTTCAACAAGACCCGTTCGCCCAAGACGGTCTTCGCCCGCAAGAAGGCCGAAGGCTACACGCCGATAACGGTCGCCACCGCGCTTGACGAGATCGAGGAGGCGGAACAGGTGGCAGGTGAGATCGCGAAGCTCGTCGTCGCCGGAAAGAAGTATACCGCCTGCGCCGTCATGGTGCGGACCAATGCCCAGACGCTCCCGTTCGAAAAGGCCTTCGCCCGCTCGCGCGTCCCCTACCGCGTCATCGGCGGCCAGAAGTTCTTCGAGAATAAAGAGATAAAGGATATCCTCGCCTACCTGCGGATACTCGTCAACCCCGACGACGAGATCAGCCTGCGCCGCATCATCAACTATCCCGCCCGCGGCATCGGCGCGGCGGCGGTCGAGAAACTCTTCGAGATCGCCACGGTCGAAAAATCGCCCGCCATCGGCGTCACCCAGCGGGCCGCCGATTACACGATACTCACCCCGGCGCAACAGAGTGCCATCGGCGCATTCGGGACGATGCACCGCGAACTCATCGCCAAACTCCGCGCGCTTGAACCGGCCCCCTTTGCCGAAGAGCTTATCCGGGCGACCGGCATCGAAGAGGCGGTCCTCAAAAGCGGCGAGAGCGACGAGGCAGCAGGCATTCGGCTCGAGAACATCCGCGAATTCGTGAGCGCCGTCAGCTATCACCGCGCCGAGAAGAAGAACCTCGGCCCGATGGAATTCTGGATAGATTTCATCAACGCCGCGATGCTCATCCAGTCGGCCGACGAGGACGAAAAGAAGGGGGGCGTCAGCATCATCACCGCCCACAGCGCCAAGGGGCTCGAGTTCGATGCCGTCTTCATCCCCGGTTTCTATCAGGGCGGCCTTCCCAACCGGATGGCGCTCGACGAAGGGAACATCGAAGAGGAACGGCGGCTCTGCTATGTCGCCTTCACCCGCGCCCGCGAACGGCTCCACCTCACCATCCCGCGCATGGTCAAGGTGCGCGGCAAGAGCGAGATGACCGCCGCGTCGGTATTCCTCGCCGAGGCGGGACTGACCGAAGGGGTCCCCGGCGGGCTCACCGAGAAAGAGATGGCGCTCGACATGCTGAGCCGCATGCAGAATAAAATTAAGAAAAAAGATCCCGCGGAGAATTAACGGGGAATTATTCGAGACCGCACACCGCCTTCTCGGCGATATGGACGAGTTCCGTTTCCATCGCCCGGACCTTCGCGAAGGCGGGATGGAGGAAGTAGTCGTGGTCCATGAACGGGACCTCGCTCCGTATCCGCTTATGGACCGCCCGCAGGGCGATACCGGTCTTGAGCGGCTTGCGGAATTCGAGCGCCTGACAGCCGGTAAGCAGTTCCAGCGCGATGACGCAGGCGGTGTTCTCGGTCACCTGCGCGCACTTCCGCGCCGATATGGTCCCCATGCTGACATGGTCCTCTTTGCCGGCGGAGGTGGGGATGGAGTCGACCGACGCGGGGAATGAGAGCGACTTCGATTCGGAGACTAAGCTCGCCGCCGCCACCTGCACGATCATGAAGCCCGAATTGAGCCCTTTGTTCTTTATAAGGAAAGCGGGCGCCTGTGAAAAGACCGGGTTGACGAGCTGTTCGATACGCCGCTCGGCGATGTTTCCCAGTTCGCTCACCGCCGCGGTGAGGTAGTCCATCACCAGCGCCACCGGCTCACCGTGGAAGTTGCCCGCCGATATCGTCTCCTGCTCGTCGGGGAAGATGAGCGGGTTGTCGGTCGAAGAATTTATCTCGGTCGTGATCACCTCGGCAGCGTGGTTCAGCGCGTCGCGGATGGCGCCGTGGACCTGCGGGGCGCAGCGGAGGCTGTAGGAATCCTGCACTTTGGTGCAGCAGCGGTGCGATTCGCGGATGGATGAACCAGCAAGGAGTTTGCGGACATTGCGCGATACCTCGAACTGGCCGGGATGGGCGCGAACGCGGTTCACCTTGTCGTCGAAGGCGCGGTCGGTACCGAGCATCGCGTCGACGGTGAGCGCCAGCGCTATGTCGGCGAGTTTCACCAGATCGTTCAGCCGGTGGATGGTGAGCGCCCCCACGGCGGTCATCACCTGCGTTCCGTTGATGAGAGCGAGCCCCTCCTTCGCCTTGAGCGTTATCGACGTCACTTTTTTCTTTTTCAGCACTCCGGCCGTATCGACCGGCAACATACCGTCACCGAGGCAGTAGCCTTCGCCGCACAGGGCAAGGGCAAGGTGCGACAGCGGGGCGAGGTCGCCCGACGCGCCGACCGATCCTTTCTGCGGGATGTAGGGGATGATGTCGGCGTTGATGAACTCGACCAGATGTTCAAGCGTCGAGAGGCGCACGCCGGAGAAGCCTTTGGCCAGCACGTTGGCGCGCAGCAGCATGATGGCGCGGACGGTCGCGCGGTCGAACGGGTCGCCGATGCCGATGGCGTGGCTGCGGATGAGGTTTATCTGGAGGTCGTCGAGGTGGTCTTTGGGGATCGCCACTTCGCTCAGTATGCCAAAGCCAGTGTTGATGCCGTAGACCGGTTTATCCTGCGTCAGGAGTTTGTCGACGAAGCGGCGGCATTTCTCGACCTTTTTCACCGCCGCGGGGGCGATGCCGACGGGGCGGTCACAGCAGGCGACTTCGTACACATCGCGGATGGTCAGCGTTTCGCCGTCGATGAGGAGCCGTTTCAGAGACATGAGGTCCTCCATTCACTACATAACCCGGCGTGAGTCTAGTGCCCCGTCGCACAAAATCAAGAAATCAGAACAGCGAGGTCTGTTCAGGCCTTGCGGTCAGGCGGAAACTGCGGCGGTGTATCGGTGTCGGGCCATGTAGTGCGAGCGCGGCGTAGTGGCTGTCGGTCGGATAGCCTTTGTGCTCGGCCAGCCCATACTGCGGATAGATGAGCGCCCACCGCTTCATGATGCGGTCGCGATGCACCTTCGCCAGTATCGAGGCCGCCGCAATGCTCGCGCTTTTACTGTCACCCTTCACCACCGCCTCCTCGCGCGCGAACCTTTTAATAAGACGGTTGCCGTCGATGAGGATCATCTTCTCCCCCGCGAGCCGGTCGAACACCTTCCCGGCCGCCCGCCCCATCCCCCACAGCGTCGCGTGCAGGATGTTCAACTCGTCGATGATGCACGGGAGCACCGAATAGACCTGCCAGATGCTGTTCGCGAGGATGAGCGGCACGAGCGCCTCGCGCTGATGTTCAGAGAGTTTCTTCGAATCGTCGAGTCCCTTAACCGGCGCAAGCAGATGGACCGCGCCGACGACGACCGGGCCGCACAGCGGGCCGCGCCCCGCCTCGTCCACCCCGATCACCTTCAGCCCGTCGGCGGTGTAGCGCGTATCGATATTATCTTTCATGGCCCCTCGCGTAGCGTTCGATGTCGTCAAAGAGTGCGCAGATAAAACTGTTGAGCAGGTCGAACCCGCGCGTAGTCGCCGCAAGCCGCGTCTTAGTGAGTGTCGCGTATCCGGCGTCAATAAAGCGTTCCCGCGTGACCACCGACATGATTGCGGCGATGTCGACGCCGAAGAGTTTCCTGAACTGCGCGAGCCGTATCCCCTCTTTCGTACGCAGTCCCATCATCACGAACTCGCGCATCTTTACATCGCGCGGTGAGCGCTCCACGACCGGCAGCGGGTCCTTTATGAACGCCATGACCGACTCGGGATAATGGTAGCGGACCCCGTCGGCCGGGGTGAAGCCGTGCGCCCCGGCGCCGATGCCGATGTAGCGGTCCCACGACCAGTAGAGACGGTTGTGGACGCTCTCGAACCCGCGGCGCGCCCAGTTGCTCACCTCGTAGCGGGAAAACCGGCGGGCGGCGAGGAACCGGTGGATCGCCTCTTCCTCCGCCGTCACGGTATCCTCGGCGGCAAGACGCGGCGCCTTGGGCCGCTCAGGCCGGGTGTAGCAGTAGGTCGAAACATGGTCGGGCACGGCGAGATCAAAAAGCCAGCCGAGTTCCGCCGCCAGATCGCGCGGCCGTTTCCCGAAACCATAGATGATATCGTAGGAGATATTGCCGAACTCCTTGCGCGCAAGCGGCAGCACCGTGGCGAGCATCGCCCGCGACGCGCGGCGTCCCATCGCTTTAAGCACCGCATCGTCGGCTGACTGGGTGCCGAGCGAGAGCCGGTTGACGCCGCATTTCTTGAGCGTCCGCAGGAACGGCGCGGTGACATCGGCCGGATTCGTCTCGACGGTGAATTCTATCTTATCGGTATCGATGTTCGCAGCGGCCAACGCCCGCCCGACGGCGGCGAAGAAGCGCCCCGGCATCGTCGATGGGGTTCCGCCGCCGATGTAGAGCGAAACGATCTCTTCGGCCGACACCGTCGCGAGTTCTTTTTTCAGCACCGCGACCACCTGCGCCCCGTAGGCCGCCTTGATCTCGCCCGCCTTCGGCACCGTCGAGAAAAAATCGCAGTAACCGCAGCGCGACACGCAAAAGGGAATATGGATGTAGATGCCGGTTCCCGTCATGGCCCCTCCGTTACCGGCCGATAGTAGCGCAGGCGGCGGTGTAAGGCAACAATACTCTGTTGACCTCCCCTTCTTTTTCCGGTATACCCTTCCCCATGAGACGCGACGAGATACGACATTTCCGCGAAACGGTGCTCGGCCACTTCGAGAAACACGGCCGCAGTTTCCTCTGGCGTCTCACGACCGATCCGTACGAGATACTCGTGTCGGAGGTGATGCTCCAGCAGACCCGTACCGACCGCGTCGCCGCCTACTTCCCCCGCTTCATCGCGCGGTTCCCCGACATCGCGACGCTTGCCGCCGCCCCCCTGCGCGAGGTGCTCGCCCTCTGGCAGGGACTCGGCTACAACCGGCGGGCGCTTTTCCTCAAAAAATGCGCCGAGGCCACTTTGACGCGGCATGGCGGCATCCTCCCCGACTCCATCGAAGCGCTGACCGCCCTTCCCGGCATCGGCCCCTACACCGCCCGCGCCGTCCTCACCTTCGCCCACAACCAGCCGCACATATTTATCGAGACCAACATCCGCGCCGTTTATCTGCACCATTTCTTCCCCGGCCGGGAAAAGGTGAGCGACCGCGAATTGATGCCGCTCATCGATTCGACCCTTGACCGCGATGATCCGCGCCGCTGGTATTACGCGCTGATGGACTACGGCGTTCATCTGAAGAAACTTCATCCGAACCCTTCGCGCCGTTCGGCGCATCATACCCGGCAGTCGCGCTTCGAGGGAAGCGACCGTCAGCTCCGTGGCGCGATACTCCGCGCGTTGGCAAAAGGAGCGCTCACTGAAAAACGGCTTTCGGCCGCCGCGGCGCTCGACCTTAAGATCGAGGCGCTCGATGAGGCCCGCTTCACGAAGATACTCGGCGAACTGTGCACCGAAGGACTGGTGGTGAAAAAGGGTAGAAGTTACCTGATACCGTGACTAGAACGGCAGATCGTCGTCGCCGTCGGGTGCGCCCTTGATGGCGTCGGAGAGGGCGCCATTGAATTCCTCTTCTTTCGCCTTCGGGGTGTTCTTCTGATAGGTGCGTTCCTCGCCGCGCGGGGCTCCTTTGCCGCCGCCCGCTTCTCCGCCGCCCGACTCGCCGCCGGCGTCGAGGAAGTGAACCATGTCGGAGATGACCTCGGTGAAGTACTTCTCGACATTGTCCTTGTCGGTGTATTTGCGGGTCCGCAGTTTACCCTCGACGAAGACCAGCGACCCCTGCTTGAGGAATTTCGAGCAGTTCTCGGCCGCCGCGCCGAACACCACCACCTTATGCCATTCGGTGTGTTCCTCCGCCTGACCGCCGGTACCTTTCAGCCGTTCGTTGGTGGCGACGGTGAACTTGGTGATCGGATTCCCCGCCGTCGAATACTTGAGTTCCGGGGCACGGCCGAGCCGGCCGAGGATCATGATCTTGTTGAAGCTGTTGAAGGCCATAAGGTCATTCCTCCGCTTTCATGGTACCGATCTTCTCGGTCCCGTTCTTCTCGTCGGGGACCCGTTCGCCCAAGAGCGCCGCGATCATCATATTCGCGTTCTGATTGAGCTGCCCCTCCACCCCTTCGGCCTCGTTGCTGAAACGGAACTTGCGGTTGCCGTGGATGATCTCGATCATCCCTTCGGTGAAGCGGCTGATAGGCACCTGCGACTGTTCCTCGATGACGATCCCGAGTATGACGGCGAGGATGAGCACGATGATGGTTATCCAGATGAAGTTGTTGCGGCTCGCGGAAAGCGACTGCAGTCCCTTGTCGACCGAACTGATGAACAGGTAGCAGACCTGTTTTTCCTGTCCGAGGTGTTCATGAACCGCGATGTTGGCATAGAACTTCTCGCCGTTGAGTGCCGTCCTGAATTCGTGCTTGCGCTCCGATTCCTTTATCGCGTTCTCGACTATCTCGGGCTTCCCTTCCATGTAGCGTTTGAGCGCCTCGTGCAGTTCGGGCGGCATGGTGGAACCGAGCACCTTCTGCTTCTCGACAAAGGCGAACATGAGCGGGTTGCTCCCCTTTTCCTCGTTGGTCTCCTCGGTAAGGTTGCTGAAATCGTCCTTCGCCATCTGCGAGTCGATGATGTTGGCCGAGTTGAAGGTGCCGATGATCCGACCGTCCTTGCGGATGGGGACCGACACGACCTTCATCCGCTTGCCGAGGATCTCGAAGATGTCCTCGTCACTGCGACCCGATATGGCGTTGCTGACGAGGAGATTCTCCTTGAAACTGACCCCCTTGAGGGTGTCGTCAAGGTTCTTCGCGAGAACAGTCCCGGCGGTGTCGGTGATGAACAGCACATCGGAGTTGTCGGAGAACTTGTTGATGACGTTGAGTTCTACCTGTATCTTCTGCGCCGCTTCGACCGGGTTGGCCACATAGGCCGCCGGATCGAAGACATCGAGCATCTCCTTGCGCGCCGCGATCTCTTCGGCGTTGCGGATGCGGTCGAGCGTCTCGGCGGCGCTGATGTATTTGTACAGCGACGTCGCGCGCGAAACGCTGTCCTCGAGGGTCTCAACGATCTGACGCTTGGTCTGGTTGACCAGCAGATGATAAGCCGCCCCGAACACCAGGGCGATCGAAACCAACGAAAGCAGGATGATCTTGGCTTTCATGACTCCTCTCCACAACTGACATATCTGTTATTGACGCGGTACCTTCCGGTCGTTATCAGTTCCACCGCCTTGCTGAGCAGTTCGTGCTCCTCGGCGAGTATGCGCAGGCGCAGATCCTCGGCGGTGTCGTGATCGCGCCGTTCGACCGCCCTCTGCAGAAGGATCGGCCCGCCATCGAGGCTCTCGTCGACGAAGTGAACGGTGCAGCCGGTCACCTTGACGCCGTGATCGAACGCCTGATGCTGAGCATCGATCCCCGGGAAGGCGGGAAGGAGCGAGGGATGTATGTTGATGACCTTTCCCTTGAAACGGGACAGAAAATGGGGCGACAACACCCGCATGAAACCCGCGAGCACGATCAGTTCCACCTCGTAGGGGGCGATCGCCTCGAGGATGCGTGTCTCATGCGCTTCGCGCGTTTCGCCTTTCAGCCGGACGACCACCAGCGCCGGCACACCGGCGCGGGCCGCCTTGGCCAGCCCCGGGGCCTCGGGTTTGTCGGAGAGGACGAAACTGACCTCCTCCACCCGGGAAAAACGGCCGGTGCGCCACGAGCGGATCACCGCATCCATATTCGTGCCGCTGCCCGATATGAAAAGGCCTATTTTCATTGCTCGTGGACCTCGATGAGCGTGATCACCTCTCCCTCTTTGGGGGTGAGGACCTCCCCCTTCTTGTCCGCGGAGGAGAAGATGTGGTTCTTTTTCTCGCCGTCATTGACCTGCAGAAAATAGCGGAGTTTCTGCTTTTCGAGCGGCAGGAGTCGTATCTCCGGATCCTTCGGCCGCAGACCGTTCGCATCAGGTTCGAGCGTCACGATACACCCGTCGCCGTAAACCCGGAAGAAGGCGTATTCGATGTTCACGCGGCATTTGCTGTTGCTCGTTTTGACGAAAGCCTGCAATTGCGCCGTGATGGCCGCGACATCATAGCAACCGAGATCCCGGTCTCGTTTATTGGGCACTATCAGTTCGTACTGGACGGGACACTCCACCTTTTCGTCATCGGAGCGGATCATGAAATAGACCGGGACATCCACCGGTATCGTGCAGCCTTTTTCGCAACCGGCGACCGGTTGATTGTCGACCGTCTGGTAAAGCGACACCCGGTCCTGTCCCTGTTGTATGTCGACGCGCGCGGTGGGACCGTCCTCCACCTTCATGGCCGCCTCGAAAAGAAGATCGGGCTTGAACTTCTTGGTGACGCCCGCGGGGGCGACGAGGGTGGTATAGGCGGCGCCTTTGAAGTCGATCGTGACGGTATGGGATCCTGCCGGTATGCGTGAAACGGCGATACAGTGGTCGCTGACCGATTTGAAAGAGAATACCGGCTGATAGTCGACGAACACCTTCATCTTGCGCATCCAGAGTTCGGTGTCCTTGACCTGCTGGAAACCCTCCTGTTCTCCCGTCTTTTTGTCCTTGGTGGAGATCAGGAAGGGGGCGCCCTCTTTCTCAAAGCAGAGCTTCAGCACGGCGTAGTCGCTTTTGGCCCCGACAGAACACCAGCCGACAAGGAGAAAAAGGAACAGGAACGAACGGCGCATGACCAGACACCCCGAAGAAAAAGGAAGGGTTCCAAAATAAACAGGGAATTATACGCAAACGCTTTTTTTTTGTAAATAAAATTTGTCATTTTTTTTGCCGCTGACTATACTGTTCCCGACCGCGTCCCGACAGCGGTCCGGTATATTCGCGAAAAGCGCGAAAAGAAAAAAGGGGTTTTCATGATCATCGTTCTTAAACGCGACCGAAAAGAGGTGCTGGAGGATGTGCGCAGCCGTCTGATGGCCGGCGGCTTCCAGTATAATGTGCTTGAAGGGGTCAAATACACCGTCATCCCGGTCCTCGGCGATCTTACCGCAAGCGATATCAGCCGGTTCCGTTCGATCGACGGGGTCGACAAGGTGCTCCGCATCTCCAGTCCCTACTACATGGTGACCAAGGAATATCGCCCGAGAACCATCGTCGATCTCGGCGACGGCGTGCGCATCGGCGACGATTTCCGCTTCATCGCGGGTCCCTGCAGTGTCGAAAGCGAGGAATCGTTCGACCGCATCGCCGCGTTCCTTTCGAGCCTCGGCATCAAACTCCTGCGGGGCGGCACCTACAAGATGCGCTCCTCGCCCTACAGTTTTCAGGGGCTCGGCGACGAGGGCCTGCGCATCCTGAGTTCGGTGGCCCGCCGCTACGGCATGAAGAGCGTGAGCGAGATCGTCGACCTGCGGAGCCTTGACCTATTCCTCGAACATGTCGACATCATACAGGTCGGCGCGCGGAACATGTACAACTTCACCCTGTTGCGGGAACTCGGCAAAAGCGGCAAACCTCTTCTTATCAAGCGGGCGCCTTCGGCCCGCATAGAGGACTTCCTGCTCTCGGTCGAATATGTGCTACTCGAAGGCAATGAGAATGTCATCCTGTGCGAACGCGGCTCCATCTCCTTCGACGACGCGAGCCGCAACGCGGTGAACATGGCCGCCATCCCGATGCTGAAGGATCTTTCCCACCTGCCGGTACTGCTCGACCCGTCGCACGGCGTGGGTGTCGCCCGTTATATCCCGGCGGTCAGCGAGGCGGCGGTACTGCTCGGTGCTGACGGGCTCATGGTCGAGATCCATTTCGACCCCTCCAACGCCCTTTCCGACGGCTTCCAGTCGCTCAATTTCTCCCAGTTCTCCCGCATGCTGGAAAAGATACGCAAGATACAGAACTGTCTTAACTCCACGTGCTGCTGACACCAAAGATACGCAACCTGCCGGCGCGCATCGTTTCCCTGCTTGAAACGGTCGCTCTGCTCGCGCTGGGTTTTCTTCTCTATCTCTTCGTGATACCCGAGGCACCGCCGCTCGAAGAGGTGCTGCTTCCTCCGGCGACGACCGACGCCATCGACGCGGAGGAACAGGGCTCCGACCTCCGGGAACCTGCGCCCTCCCCCCCCGCCACCACCGTCCGCGACCAGTACGAATTCGCCGGCGGAGAGATCTTTTTCGACGATGCGGTGGAACCGGCCGCCGTCGCGTTCATCGACCGCGCCACGCGCAATATCCGCGCCGTCACCTACACCATCGGCATCTCACCGCCGGTCGCGGCGCTGGAAAAAGCGGCCGCACGCGGCATTGCGGTGTCGGTCATCGCGGGGCGCAACGGCTTCGAGCGAAAACCGGACTTCCCGCTGATAGAACTGCATCCCGCAAAAGGGATACTGCACGAGAAGTTCCTTGTGGCCGACGACCGCAGCGTGCTGCTCTCCTCGCGCAATCTCACGGCGGGGCTGTCGAAGAATGCCGCGATACTCTTCCATGACGCCCCGAAGTTGGCCGCCCTGCTCGCCGCGGAGCTCTCCGCGCTCGAGGAGATGCGCGTGGAGAAGCGCTGTGAGACCGGTTGCCCGGTGGAATACGGCGCCCTCCTGTTCCTCCCCGGAAAGGGCTGCCGCGTTGCCAAGGAGTACCTGCTCACCGCAAAGAAAGAACTGTCGGTGGCCATGTATACGATGACCATCGGCACACCGCTGATGACCGGACTTAAAAAGATGCTGAAGAAAGACCGCAGAACCGTGCTGCTTCTGGACGATTGGACGGCCGAAGGCGGCCCCGCCGTCAATCTGAAGGCGGCGAACTATCTTGAGAGTATGGGGGCAACGGTCCTCTTCGACCGGTTGATCGACATCGAGGGCCAGCCGATGAACTTTCACCACAAATTCGCCGTCGTCGACGACGGCGCGGCGCTCGTGTTCGGTTCGATGAACTGGACCAAGGCGGGCTGCTACCGGAACCGCGAAGTGCTGTTCGTCACCAGCGACGGCGACATCGCCGGCATCTTCAAGGCCTATTTCGACGACATCCGTCAGGCCATCGCCCCGGAAAGGGGCCAGGCGCACGACTGACCGGCCGGAAAGGGGTCAGAAAGGGGTCAGGCGCACAAGTTGCCTGACCCCATGCGTATCCGGCCGCTGCTTCTCTCGACGACGGCGTCGCGGAACCGTTCGGCCATCGACCGCGGCACCGCCACTTCGACGCACACCCCCTCTTCATCATACTCCTGCGACACTATCGCCGCGCCGGGGAACTGACCGGCCAGATGCATCACCGTGCCGACCAGTTCGAAGGGGCTTTTCAGTGAAACCAACTCAGTGACCAGCACCGTGCGTACCCCGGCGGTATCGAGCAGGCCGCGCGCCGCGCCGCCGAAGGCGCGGGCAAGACCGCCGGTCCCCAGTTTCACCCCGCCGAAATAGCGGACCACCGCACAGACCACGTTGAACAGTTCCGCACGGACCAATTCCTGATGTATCGGCAGACCGGCCGACCCGGACGGTTCGCCGTCGTCGCTGTAACGGAATGAACTTTCGGCTCCGTCACCGAACCGGCAGGCCCAGCCGACATGGGCGGCGTCGTGATAGCGTTTCTTCAGCGAAACGACGAAGCGCTCCGCCTCCTCGAGCGTCGCGACGGGTGCGGCGTGGGCGAGGAATCGCGACGCCTTTTCCTTCAGTTCATAGGGACCGCAGACCCCGACGAGGGTCCGGTAGGAGTCGGTCATAATTCCTTGAGCGCGTCGCGGACGCCGGCATCGATCATCGGTTTGAACGGCACGAACAGGAGCGGGATGTTCAGTTCGATCGAAACGAGTTTATCGGCCACATGGACCTGTGCGCCGACATTCTTCCCCTTGATGATGAAGGTGCAGTCGTTCACCGACTCGACGATCTGGAACTCTTCGCGCGGGACCTTGTATTTCAGTTCCCGCTCGAGATGTTCCTCTATCCACTTCCATATCTCGGTGCGGTTCTTTTCGGTGCGGTGTTCAAGCTTGAGCATCGGCATGCGGACATCCCCCTACTTGATGCGGTTGAGTTTACGGATCCGCTGGTCGACCTTGTCGAACAGACTGCCGGGGGTGAACTTGCCGTTCTTGAGACGGTTGCCGGTCGGCAGGCCGGTGAGTATCTCTATCCCCTCCATGATGGAGGCTATCGCATAGATGCGGAATTTCTTTTTCCGGACCGCCTCCACCACTTCATCGGAAAGGTTCAGGTGTTCGATGTTCTGGCGCGGGATGATGACCCCCTGCGCACCGGTGAGTTTCTTTATCTTGCAGATCTCGAAAAAGCCCTCTATCTTCTCGTTCACTCCGCCGATGGGCTGTATCTCGCCCATCTGGTTGACCGAACCGGTGACCGCGATCGACTGCTTGATGGGCACCTCGGCGAGCGCCGAAAGGAGCGCGTAGAGTTCGGTGGAACTGGCGCTGTCGCCGTCCACCCCGCCGTAGTTCTGTTCGAAGGTGATGGAGGCCGAAAGCGACAACGATTTGTCCTGCGCGAAGATGTCGCCCAGGAAGCCGGCGAGGATGAGTGCCCCCTTGTCGTGTATCCGCCCCGACAGCCGCACTTCGCGATCGACATTGATGATACCGCCGCGGCCGGCGAAGACCTTGGCCGTTATCCGCGAGGGGACGCCGAAACTGAAGTCGCCGACGCTGTAGACCGCCAGCCCGTTTATCATGCCGACCTTCTCGCCCGCCACATCGATGAGGATGATGTCGCGGTCTATCGATTCATAATAATGTTTCTTGAACTTCGCGTGGCGGCTCTCCTTTATCGCGATCGCCCTGCGGACCGAATCTTCGTTGACGATCTTCCGCTTGTCTTTGCGCGCCCAGAAGTCGCTCTCGAGGATGATGTCGACCAGATCGGAGGCGCCGACGCGGTATTTCTTCTGATCCTCCGCCTGCCGCGAGGAATAATGCAGTATGCGGCGCATCGCGGTCACATCGAAATCGAGCGCGCAGTCCTCCTGCACGATGCGGGCGATGAACCTGACCAGCCCGTCGGTGTTGCGCGCGGTGATGTCGGTGGTCGACTCGAAATCGGCCTTGACGCGGAATATGCGGTTGAAATCGTCGTCGTAGGTGTAGAGCATATGGTAGAGGTAGTCGTCGCCGATCATGATGAGTTTCACGTTCAGCGGGACCGGTTCCGGTTTAGGGAAGATGTTGACGCGGTAGCGGAAGTCGACATCGATGTCGTCCATTTTCAGCACGCGGTTGCGCATCGAACGCTTGAGCGCGGTCCAGGCGTAGTAGTTCTTGAGTATATCGTTGGCCTGCACGATGAGGAAGCCGCCGTTGGCGTAGTGGAGCGCGCCCGGCTTCATCTTGGTGAAATCGGTGAAGATCGAATTGTGCAGTTCCTCGTACTCGAAGTAGCCCATGATGTTCTGGAAGGTCGGGTTGGTCTCGTAGATGACCGGCGCCCCCTTGAGATTTTTGTTGTTGACCAGCAGATTGACCTTATACTCGCGGAAATCGGGGATCTCGAGATTCTGCGCTTCGGCCTTCCCCTCATTGATGTCGCGCCACGTAAAGAAGTCGTCGAAGTTGTCGAGCAGGTGCTTTTCCAGCGAATTGATATGTCCTTCCAGGCCCGCGTTGCGTTTGTACTTCTTGCGGAGTTCGCCCAGCGGTTCGCCGATGATGAGACGCACCATGCTCTGGCGCAGGGTGGTCATCTTCTCCTTATATTCCTTTTCGAGCACCCGTTCGCGGTGGAAGAAGGCGATGAGTTTCTCCTGCAGTTTTTCTTCGTTGGTGCGGATGCTTTCCTTTTCCTTCTCGCCGAGTTTGTCGAACTCCTCCTTGCCGATCGCCTCGCCGCCGACGATGGGATTGATGACGAAGCCGCCCTGCGTGGATTTGATGGTGAAACTGAGTTTTGACGCCTCGCCCTCAATGGCGCGGTAGTTGCGCTCGCTCTCCTCCTGATACCAGCGGACCACCTCGCCTTTCTTGATCTCAAAGGTCTCGCTCTCGAGTTGACGCGGTATCTGGTACTGGAAATAGTCGAGCAGATCGGCCATATCCTTCACGAGCACCTCGCCGGTGCCGCGGGGCATAAGTATCAGCCGCGGCTCGTCGGGGACATCGAAATTGTGGACGTAGCAGATATCGTCGGGAACCGGCATTTTCTGCGCCATCTTCTCGAGATACTTCTTGACGCTCGATGTCTTGCCGGTGCCCGGATCGCCCGAGACGTAGATGTTGAAGCCCTTCATCTTTATCGAAACGCCGAAATCGATCGCCTCGAAGCCTTTCTCCTGACAGAAGGACTGGGATCCCGGACCGATCCGCCGGGCCGTCAACCGTTCATACTTCTCGAGACGGGGATAATACCGGAGCCGCTCCGGCGGCACGGCGAGTTTGAGGGGATCGCGCATCGTATTCTCCTTACTGAAGGTTCGCGGGATCATCGGCGCCGCTGCGCAATAGAGCGGCCTCGGGAAGCGTCAGAAGACCGGTCCTCTGCAACCGATCGATATCGGACTCTTCGCCCGTTTCAAAGAAGGTCAAATCGTTCAGCAGGGCGGCCTTATAGCGAAGCGCCCGCAGATGCAGAGCGGCGGCCGGATCGTCCTCCTTCGGCCGCGCGACCAGCACGGCGACCAGCACCACGGCGGTCAACAACAGCGCCGCCGCGCGCAGCAGCAGCGCCGCCAGCAGATCTTTCGGGCGGGCGCCCAGCAGACCGCGATCCACCTCGATCGCACCGTCGCGGGTCAGGTCGGCCATCCGGATAAGGAAATCGAACAGGTCCCGGTCCTGTGTGCCGTAACTGTAGAACAGCGATTTCCGGTCTATCGGGAAAGAGAACGACTCCTGCATGGCTATAGGGAGGAACAAGGCGGCGCGCAGGCGGGCGAGCATCTTCGGGTCGCTCTCAAAGCGATCCCGGAAGGCGTTGAAACGGGCGATATCGAGCGACTTGGTCCCCGGCTCCTCGCGCAGATCGTCCTTGGCCGCGAACTGGTAGTGCCCTTTCTTGAGCGCCATGACGTCGAGCAGTATCAGGCGCAGCGAGGCCGAGATGATGCGCGAATAGAGGATGAGCGGCACATGCCCCTCCTCCATCAGTATCTCCAGACAACTTTTCATCATTTTCGACTGTTTCTTGAGCGCGTCGCGGACCGTTTCGTGACGCAGGATGCCGCCTTCGAGCAGCAGTTCCACCATGTGTTCCGCGGTATTGACGCCCCGTTTCCGGGCGCCGGTCATCGCCCCTTCGCGGAACTGGAATTCCCAACGGTCCTTGCCGGAATTCACCTCCAGCAGACCGGACATCTCTCCCGCCGCTATCTCTTCCCACACATTGGCGATGGCGCCGGGCGTCAATTCTCCCGCAAGCATACCGGCCTCCCGATCATTCTTCGTAATGGGAAACGCGCCAGGAACGGAACAGGCCGAGTATCCACAGCAGAACAAGGCTCGCGCCGCCGATCACCGGCATGATGACGGGGACCGGCGAGGAGATCGCGACAAAAGAGAAGA
>ERZ1645192.41-NODE-41-length-70850-cov-12.289413_pt1 | contig 70850 bp, 75 predicted proteins | sample MGYA00575354_ERZ1645192 | MGnify/ENA primary metagenome ERZ1645192 (study PRJEB40844, sample SAMN11349763) | freshwater sediment metagenome | isolation source: river sediment | host: Sediment | place: India: Faizupur Khadar , New Delhi | collected 2017-02-21 ... | reverse complement strand
GCGAAGGCGCGCGACAGCGCGCGCCGCGCCGTCGCGCAGCTCATGGCCGGCGTCAGCTCAGGCCCGCCGCTCACGCCGTCGTTCCGGCCGCGCGCGTCAGCACGCGCGTCAGCCGCGCCGCGAAGGCCGAGGCGTCCGCCGGCTTTTCGCCGTCAAGCAGGCGCGCCTCGTCATGCACCAGCCAGATCATGTCGTCGAGCAGCGCATCGTCGCCGCCGCGCCCAGCCAGCGCCGCGATCAGCGGATGGCCGGGGTTGATTTCGAGCACCGGCTTGGACATGGCGTCGGCGCGACCGGCCTCCGCCAGCATGCGCTCCAGCCGGCGGTCGAGCGCATGATCGGCGGCGATCAGGCAGGCGGGGCTTTCCGACAGGCGGTCGGAAGCGCGCACGTCCGAGACGGCAGCCTCCAGCACCTGCTTCATGCGGGCGAACAATGTGGCGACGGCGGGGCTCGTCTCGGCCGGCTTGTCCTCGCCGCCCTCGACGAGCGGGATCGCCTTGATGTCGGCGCCGCCCTGCGTCACCGACTTGAACGGCTTGCCGTCGAAGCCCGCCGCCGTCGACACCCAGAAGGCGTCGACCGGATCGGACAGCAGCAGGACTTCGACGCCGCGCGCGCGGAAGCCTTCGAGCTGCGGCGAAGCCGACAGGCGCGCGGCGTCCTCGCCGACGATGTAATAGATCGCCGTCTGGTTCTCCCGCAGCGCGCCGACGTAATCGGCGAGGCTGCGGGCGCCGTCGGGATGCGTCGAAGTGGCGAAGCGCGCGATCTTGAACAGGCTGTCGCGGCGCTCGGGATCCTCATAGAGGCCTTCCTTCAGCACCGCGCCGAAATTCTTCCAGATGGCGGCGAATTTCTCCGCGTCGCTTTCGGCGAGCTTGGTCAGCTCCTGCACGACGCGATTGGCGACGCCCTTGCGGATCGCCGCGAAAACCGGGCTGTCCTGGATCATCTCGCGCGAGACGTTGAGCGGCAGATCAGCCGAATCCACCAGTACGCGGACGAAGCGCAGCCAGCCCGGCAGCAGGTCGGCCTCGCTGGTGATCAGCACGCGGCGGACATACAGCTTCGCATGCCCCTTGCGCTCGGGCGTGAACAGGTCGAGCGGCCGCGATCCCGGCACGAAAGCCAGCACGCGATAATCGTGGCGGCCCTCGGCGTGCCAGTGGATCGTCAGCGCCGGCTCATCCCATTGCCCGGTCAGGCCACGGTAGAACTCGGTGTATTCCTCGGGGGAAATCTCGCTCTTCGGCTTGGCCCAGAGCGCGGCGCCGTCGGTGACGCGGCGCGCCTCGCCGCCGGCCTCGACGACCTCGATCGGCACGGCGACGCCGCCGGAATGTTCATGCAGGATTCGTTCGATGCGGCCGGGCTCCAGCAGATCCCTGGCCGATTCCATCAGATGCAGCGTCACGCGCGCGCCGCGCGCCGGCGCTTCGTCGGCATCGAGCGCGGCGATGGTGTAGTCGCCCTTGCCGTCCGAGCGCCAGCGCCAGGCGTGCGCCTGGCCCGCGCGGCGGGTGTCGACGACGACCTCGTCGGCGACCATGAAGGCGGAATAGAAGCCGATGCCGAATTGGCCGATCAATTCCGCGCCGGCGCGCGACTCATCGGTTCGATCGGCGGCGATGCGCTCGAGAAAGGCGCGCGTGCCGGAATTGGCGATCGTGCCCAGCGCCGCGACAAGATCGTCGCGCGACATGCCGACGCCGTTGTCGACGACGCTCAGCAGGCCCTTGTCCTTGTCGATCTCGACGCGGATGGCGAAGGCGGCGCCGTCAGCGGTCAACTCGGGCTGCGACACGGCTTCATAGCGCAGCTTCTCACAGGCGTCGGCGGCGTTGGAGACGAGTTCGCGCAGGAAAATGTCGCGGTCGGAATAGACCGAATGAACCATAAGGTGCAGCAGCCGCGCGACATCGGCCTGAAAGGCGTGGGTGGCGGGCTTGTCCTGCGCAGCATCCGTCGCGGTCACGGGCAAAATCTCCTTGGTCGGTGGCAACACGCTCGGCCGCGTCCCTGACGCGGCCTGTCGGCTGACATATCGCGGCTGGGCGTCCGGAGTTCAAGGCGTGCGGCGACGACGAAAAAGGCCGGCTGGAGCAAAACGCTCCAACCGGCCTGGTCCGCCTCTTACTCGATACGAAAGGGCCGATCGCCGCATCGCGTCCCGGGGGCTGGGGGGCTGACGAAATCCAGGTGCGATACGCTATCGGCCATCGAGGCGACGACAGCACATTTACCGACCAAAAGGGCGGGCGAAGGGCGGGATGGCGGCGGAAGTGTGAAGCCTGGAGCCTTGCCGGGCCGGGTCCGCCGCGCCATCATTCTGTCATGGGAGTAAGCCGGACATGACGGATTCGGAGACAAGTCCACCGGACCAGGGTGCGGAAGCGGGCCGCGCCGACACAGTCGTTTTGCATCCTTTGGCGCGGCCGGCGCCGGCGGTCATTTCGTTTGACCGGCGGGAGTTGCAGGCCATTCTCAATCTCTACGGCCGCAAGGTCGCGGACGGCGAATGGCGCGATTACGCCATCGATTTCTCGCCCCACAAGGCTGTTTTCTCGATCTATCGCCGTTCGAGCGAAACGCCGCTCTATCGCATCGAGAAGGATCCGAAACTGGCGCGGCGTCAGGGGGCTTTCAGCGTCGTCGCCGCCACCGGAAGCATTCTCAAGCGCGGTTCGGATCTCGCCCGCGTCATCGCCGTGCTCGACAAGAAGCTCAAGCTCGTCAGCCTCTGAGAATGCAAAAAGGCCCCGCGCGCGCGGGGCCTTTCGCATGTCGCGGGTCTATGACCCGATCAGTCGTTGCGCGAACCCGTGAGGTTCAGCAGCGACTGGAAGATGTTGATGAAGTCGAGATACAGCATCAGCGCGCCGTTCACCGACTTCTTGACCGCGACTTCGCTGTCGTCGGCCTCGTAGTACATTTCCTTGATCGACTGCGTGTCCCACGCCGTCAGGCCGGCGAAGATGCCGACCGACAGGATCGACAGCACGAACTGCATCATCGAACTCTGCAGGAACAGGTTGACGAGGCTGGCGATGATCAGGCCGAACAGGCCCATGATCAGGAACGAACCCATCGCCGACAGGTCGCGCTTGGTCGTGTAGCCATAGAGGCTGAGCGCGCCGAAGGTCGCCGAAGTGATGAAGAACGCGCGCACGACGGACGCGCCGGTGAAGACGACGAGCGCCGAGGACAGGGACACGCCCATGACCGCCGAGAAGGCGAAGAACATGGTGCGCGCCGAGGCGGCCGACATCTTCTCGATGCGGAACGAGAAGAACAGCACGAAGGCGAGCGGCGCGAGAATGACAACCCATTTCAGCGGGCTGAGATACAGCGCCTGACCCAGCGGCGTCAGCGCCATCTTGCCGGCGGCCGTCTGGGTGGTGGCCAGCATGTTGACGCCCAAGGCGGCAAGGCCGGTGATGCCGAGGCCGATGGTCATGTAATTGTAGACGCCAAGCATGAACGAGCGCAGGCCCTGATCGATCTCGGCGCTGCCGGCCCGGTCGACGCTCTGGCCCCAGCGGGCAGTCGCGTTACGGTCGAAGTCGGACATGGTATCCCTCTCTGTTGGGGCGCATTCCGCCCCGGACGCCTCCTCCATTGGAGGCATTAGCCACAAATATGGAGCGCAAACCCCGCGTGCACAAGAGGCCGCCCAAATCAGGGTGAATGTGCCGGCATCAATTAAAGATCGCGCAAATAGGCCGCCGGCCTTTGTCCCAGCACCCGCCAGGTGCCGATGAGCCCCAGAACAATGGTCAGGACGAGCGCCGCGCCGGCCGCCCCGATCGTCTGCGGCCAGAGCCAGACGAAATCGAGCTTCATCACCCGCGTCACGATCGCCTGCGCCGCGACCGCGCCGGCCAGCACGGCGAAAAGCCCGGTCGCCGCGCCGAGCACGGCATATTCGATGACGAGCGCCGCCAAAAGCCGCCCGCGCGTCGCGCCGAGCGTCTTCAGCACGACCGCGTCATAGATGCGCGAGCGCTGCCCTGCGGCAAGCGCGCCTGCCAGCACAAGAACCGAGGCGATCAGCGCGACGCTGGAAGCGCCCCGCACCGCCACGGCCAGTTGCGCCACCACCGCGTTGACGGCGTCGAGCGCGTCCTTGACCCGCACGCTGGTGATCGCCGGAAAATCGCGCGCCGCATCGGCCAGCAAGGCCAATTCGCGCGCCGGTTCCGTCGCCTTGGGGAAGGTGACGGTCGCCAGCGCCGTATGTGGCGCGCCGGCGAATGTATTGGGCGAGAACACCAGCACGAAATTGATGCCGAAACTGCGCCAGTTGACCGAGCGCAGATTGGCGATGCGGGCCTGAATGGTCCGGCCGAGCACGTTGACGGCGATGCTGTCGCCGATCTTCAGGCCCAGACCATCGGCGATTTCCGCCTCCATCGAGACGAGCGGCGGCCCCTTGTAGTGGGCCGGCCACCAGTCTCCCTCGGCCAGCCGCGAACCGTCGGGGATCGTGGCGGAAAAAGTAATGCCGCGGTCGCCTTCCAGCACCCAGGCGGCGTTTTCCTTGGCGCTGACCTGCTCGGCGCGCTGGTCCTTCACCCGCACGATGCGGCCGCGCATCATCGGCACGCTTTCCAGTTTGGCGTCAGGCGCGCGCGCCTTGAGAAAATCGTCGAAGGCCTTGGCCTGCGCGCTCTGGATGTCGACAAAGAAGAAGCTCGGCGTCTGGCCCGGCAGGGAATCGCGCAATTGCGCCCGGATATTGCCATCGATCAGCGTCAACGCCACCAGCAGCGCAAGGCCGAGCCCGAGCGACAGGACCACGGCGGGCGTCAGCGCGCCCGGCCGATGGATATTGGCGATGGCCAGACGCACTTCCACCCGCCGCGCATGCGGCAGCCGCCGCGCCAGCGCCATCAGGCCGATGCCGACGCCGCGCAGCAGCAGGAACCCGGCGAATGTCGCGCCGATATAGATCGCCGTCAGCCGCCGGTCGGCCGTGAAGACGAACAGCGAGCCGATCAGCGCCGCGCCGCTGACCAGCGTCAGCAGGACATAGCGCAGCCGCACCCGCGTCCGGTCGGTCTCGATCTGATCGCGAAACAGGGCCGACACCGGCACGTCATGGGCGCGGCCGAGCGGCGCAAGCGCGAAAACCAGCGCCGTCGCCAGCCCGTAGAACACGCCCTTGGCGATTTCCCGCGCATAGATGGCCGGGGCGAGCGGGAACGGAATCGACGCGCCAAAGCCCGCGACGACGAGATAGGGCGCAAGAGCGCCAATGGCCGCGCCAATGACGACGCCGAGCGCCGCGACCAGCATGACCTCGACGAAGCTCAGCGAGAAGACATAGCCGCCGGTCGCGCCGACCGATTTCAGCGTCGCCAGATCCGGCTTCTTGCGCTCGACAAAGCCGCGCACGGCATTGGCGACGCCGACGCCGCCGACAATCAGCGCGGTCAGGCCGACCAGCGTGAGAAACTGCGTGAAACGGTCGAGATTGCGCGAAAACTGCGGTGAGATATTCGCCCGCGTGCGGATTTCCCAGCCAGCGTCCGGAAAAGCCTTTTGCGCGTCGGCGGCAAATTGCTCCACTTCGGCCATTTCGGGCTGCGCGCCGGGGCTCGCGCCGTTGAGCGACAGCCGGTAGAGCCAGCGCACCAGCGATCCGGGCTGGATCAGCCCGGTGGCGCGGAAGGTCTGCTGGCTCATCAGCACGCGCGGGCCGAAGCCGACGCCGCCCGCAAGCTTGTCGGGCTCTGATTCGAGCACGGCGGTCAGCCGCAGCCGCGCCGCGCCGATCTGCAATTCATCGCCGATTTTCAGGCCAAGGCGCGCCGGCAGCGCCGCATCGGCGACAAAACCGGAAATTCCGTCGCGCGTCGCCAGCGCCTGCGCCAATGGGATTGGCGGGTCGAGCTGCACCGAGCCCGTCGCCGGGTAGTCCGCCTCGACCGCCTTGATCTCGACAAGCGCCGAGGAGCCGTCGTCGCGCCGCGCCATCGCCCGCATCAGCGCCACGGTCGAGACGGCGCCGCGCGATTCGAGAAAGGCCCGCTCGGGCGCGTTCGCCTCGCGATGCGACAGCGCCAGCGACACGTCGCCGCCGAGAATGACTCGCCCTTCGCGCGCCAGGCCTTCGGTCAGCGCCCGCGATGTCGAGCCCACAGCGGTGATCGCCGCGACGCCCAGCGCGATACAGGCGAGAAAAATGGCAAAGCCCCGCAGTCCGCCGCTGAGGTCGCGCAAGGCGTAGCGCAGCGGAAAGGGCAGTCGGGCGAAGCGCGCGGCGGGGGAGCCCGTCATATCGCGATGACCTCTTCGCTCGGCGCGCGCTCGATCTGGCCGGAGCGCAACCGGATCGTGCGGTCGCATTTCGCGGCCAGCCCGGAATCATGCGTCACCAGCACCAGCGTCGCGCCGCGCGCCCGCTTCAGCGCGAACATCAGTTCGACGATGCTCTGACCGGTCGTCTCATCGAGATTGCCGGTCGGCTCGTCGGCGACGAGGATGGCGGGATGCGGCGCCAGCGCCCGGGCCAGGGCGACGCGCTGCTGCTCGCCGCCCGACAATTGCGCCGGATAATGCGACAGGCGCTCGCTCAGGCCCACCTGCGCCAGCTCGGCGCGGGCGCGGGCGAAAGCGTCGGGAGCGCCCGCCAGTTCGAGCGGAATGGCGACGTTTTCCAGCGCCGTCATGGTCGGAATGAGATGAAACGACTGGAAGACGATGCCGATATGCTGGCCGCGAAACCGCGCCAGCGCATCCTCGCCCATGGCGTCGATGCGTTCGCCCGCGACGCGAATCTGGCCGCTGTCGGGCCGCTCCAGCCCCGCCATCGCCATTAAAAGCGTCGATTTGCCTGATCCCGACGGGCCGACGAGACCAACAGCCTCGCCTCTGCCTATATTGAGCGAAATACCCTTGAGGATATGAACGCGCGCCGCCCCCCGTCCGAGGCTCAAATGCACATTGTCGAATTCAATCGCCTGATCGCTCATGTCCCGTCCGTGGCAAGCGCTCTCCTGCGCCGCGCAAGGCGGGGGACAGGAGCGGATCTGCTCTCATATGGGCGCAGGAGTCGTTTCCTCCAAGTTATCCTCGGCCTTATTGTCATGCTGGCGCTTATCCCTGCCCCGGCCGCCGCGCAAAAGGCCACGCGGATTCTCGCGCTCGGCGACAGCCTGTCGGCCGGCTATCTGCTGCCGGCTGACGCCGCTTTCCCGGCGGTTCTGGAAAAAGCGCTGCGCGCAAAGGGTTTTCAGGTCGAACTCATCAACGCCGCCGTTTCCGGCGACACGGCCAGCGGCGCGCTGGAGCGGCTCGACTGGGCGCTCGGCGACGGCGTCGACATGGCCATCGTCGAGATCGGCGCCAACGACATGCTGCGCGGCCTCGATCCGAAGATTACGTTTGCAGCCATCGACGCCATCGTGACGCGGCTGAAGGAGCGCGGCGTCAAGGTCCTGCTCGCCGGAATGCTGGCGACGCCGAGCCTTGGTGCCGAATACAAGGCGGCGTTCGACCGTATCTACCCCGAACTGGCGGCGCGCCACGGCGTGACGCTCTATCCGTTTTTTCTCGACGGCGTCCTTGGCGAAAAGGACATGCAGCTGTCCGACGGTCTTCACCCGACGCGCGCCGGCGTCGAGCGCATCGTCGCGCACATCCTGCCCTCGGTCGAAACCGTGTTGAAGACGGTCACGGCCCGAAACTGAAAACCGGCGACGCTGCGTCCGTCATGACGCCGCGTTAGGCTTAAGGGCTCAGGGCGATTCGCCGCGGGCGCGCTCAAGCGGAGTGAGAACGATGCCGCGTCTGTTCACAGGCCTCGAAATCCCCGCCCCGATCGCCGCCGACCTCGCCATGCTGCGCGGCGGCCTTTCCGGCGCGCGCTGGCTCGAGCCTGAGCTTTACCACCTCACTTTGCGCTTCATCGGCGATGTCGACGCGCCGACCGCCGATGAGATCGCCGAGGCGCTCGGCGAGATCGAGCGGCCCGGCTTCACCGTCGCCATCGACGGTCTCGCGGCCTTCGGCGGCGGCAAGCCGCGCGCCATCGTCGCCACGGCGCAGATGTCCGCGCCGCTGGCCGATTTGCAGGGCGAGCATGAGCGCTTGCTGCGCCGCATCGGGCTGGCGCCCGAGCCGCGCAAATTCCTGCCGCATGTCACTTTGGCGCGGCTGCGGCAGATCTCGCCGCTCGCTGTCGCGCATTATCTCGAATCGCGCGGCGGTTTCGCGCGCAGCTTTGCCGCGACGCGTTTCGTGCTGTTCTCGGCGCGCGACAAGACGGGCGGCGGCCCCTATGTGGTCGAGGCCGCCTACCCGCTGCTCTGATTATTTCGGCGGCAGGCGGATGGCGCCGTCGAGGCGGATGGCGCTGCCGTTGAGCATGTCGTTCTCGCAGATCGACTTGACCAGCGCGGCATATTCGTCCGGACGGCCGAGGCGCGAGGGGAAGGGCACGGACTGCGCCAGAGCCTTCTGCGCTTCCGCCGGCAGCGTGTCGAACATCGGCGTATGGAACAGGCCCGGCATGATGGTCATGACGCGCACGCCATAGGTCGTCAGGTCGCGCGCCACTGGCAGGGTCAGGCCGAGCACGCCGCCCTTCGAGGCCGCATAGGCCGCCTGGCCGATCTGGCCGTCCTCGCCCGCCACCGACGCCGTATTGACGATGACGCCGCGGCCGCCGTCGGCGTTGAAAGGCTCAAGCCCGGCCATGCCCAGCGCCGACTTGGCGATCATGTTGAACGTGCCGACGAGATTGACCATCACCGTCTTCTGAAACGTGCCGAGGTCGTGCGCCAGCAATTCGCCGGTGTCGCGCTTTTTCGAAATCGTCCGCTTGGCCGGCGCGATGCCGGCGCAATTGACCAGGATGCGCTCGACGCCATGCGCCGCGCGCGCCTTGGCCAGCGCCGCCTCGACCGAGGCCTCGTTGGTGACGTCGACTTCGCAGAACACGCCGCCGATATCCTTGGCGACGGCCTCGCCGCGCTCCTTCTGCATGTCGAAGATTGCGACCTTGACGCCCTGCCCGGCCAGCATGCGCGCGGTGGCTTCGCCGAGGCCGGAGGCCGCGCCAGTGACGACGGCGGCGATGGAATTGTCGAGTTTCATGGTTTTCTCCTCAGAACCGAGGCGGAATGTGCGGCCTTGGCGCGCCGGCCGCAATTCCCGCTTTGGCGGGATCAGCCCTTGGCCCGGTCGAGCGCGGCGAAGAGATCGGCGGCGAGATCCTCGCGCGATTCGAGGCCGACCGAGAGGCGCAGCAGATCGTTGGGGCAGGGCGAATCCGGCCCTTCGATCGAACCGCGATGCTCGATCAGGCTCTCGACGCCGCCAAGCGATGTCGCGCGTTTCCACAAATTCACATGGGCGGCGACCGCAATGGCGCGCTCCGCCCCGCCCGCGACCCGGATCGACATCATGCCGCCAAAGCCGCCGCGCATCTGCCGCGCCGCCAGCTTATGGCCGGGATGCTCTGGCAGGCCGGGATAAAGCACATGCGAAATATCGTCGCGCGCGGCGAATTGCTGCGCCAGCCACAGCGCGCTGTCGCATTGCGCCCGCACGCGCAGGTCTAGCGTCCGCATGCCGCGGATCAGCAGAAAGGCCTCGAACGGCCCGAGAATCTTGCCCTGCGTGGCGCGGATTCGAACGATCTTCCGCCAGAAATCATCGTCGCGCGCCGAGACCAGCGCCCCGGCGATGACGTCCGAATGGCCGTTGAGATATTTCGTCGCCGAATGCATGACGAGATCGGCGCCGAATTCGAGCGGCCGCGTCAGGATCGGCGTCGCCACCGTCGAATCGACCGCCAGCCGCGCCCCGGCCTCATGCGCGATCGCGGCGACGGCGGCGATGTCGGAGATCGTCCACAGCGGATTGGACGGCGTCTCCAGCCAGACGAGCTTCGTGCGCCCCGGCCGCACGGCGGCGCGCACGGCGTCGAGATCGCTGGTGTCGACGAAATCGACCTGCAAGCCGGCGGCGCGCGCATCCTGCGCCAGCCAGGCGCGCAGCGCCCAATACATCACCGTTGGCGCGACGGCGTGATCGCCCGGCGCAAGCGCCTGAAAGACCGAGGTGGCCGCCGACATGCCCGAGCCGAAGACCATCGCCGCCGAAGCGCCTTCCAGCATGGCGACGACTGCTTCCGCCTCGCGCACGGTGGCATTGTCCGGGCGGCCATACATATAGCCGCGGCTGTAGGCGTTGTCGGCGTCGCGTTGATAGGTGCTGGTCAGATGCACCGGTGGGATCAACGCGCCGGTCACGGCGTCAACATGGCCCAAAGCCTGGGCGGCGCGGCTGCGGCGGCTCCAATTGCGGGAATTTTCGCTCATGCCGATGACATTCCTCGTGTTTGGGCTCGAAAGCTGACGGTTTGCTGTTTATCTACGCCTCTTCAAGCGGGGCGCAAACACATGTCGGACATCGTGAAACTGGAAAACAAGCAGCGGTCGGGCCTGTTGGCGGCGATCCTGATCGGCGCGGGGCCGGTGCTTGCGGCCGCGATTCTCGGCAATGTCGCGACCATCCCCAATATTCCCGGCTGGTATGCCGGCCTCGTCAAGCCGTCGTTCAACCCGCCCAATTGGGTGTTTGGACCGGTCTGGACGACGCTCTATGTGATGATGGCCTACGCCTTCTTTCGCGTGCTGCACACGCCGGCCGCGCCGCAGCAGCGCCGCGCGGCAATCACAGCCTTCCTCGTGCAGATCGCGCTGAACGCCGCCTGGTCATGGGCGTTTTTCTGGGCGCATTCGCCACTGGGCGGCGTCATCGTCATCGTGCCGCTGCTGCTCGCCATCGCCGCGACGATCCGGTTGTTCGCGCCGATCGACAGAATGGCGGCCTGGCTGCTCGCGCCTTATTTCGCCTGGGTCAGCTTCGCCAGCGTGCTGACGACCGCCGTCTACTGGCTCAACCGCTAACGGCTCGCCGTTTTCGTCAGGCCGGCGAAGGTCACGAGAACGTCGCGCCCCTCATCCGGCGGCGCGACGAGCCGGGCGCGGAAGCTGACCGTCTCGCGGCCGGCGAGGCGCGACTTGGGCGAGCCCGTCGTCCATGTGTAGAGCGTGCGTCCGTCGGCGCCGCGCACCTTGAGTTCAAGCTGCGGCACATCCGCGACGGCGTCGCGGAGATTGGCGATCTCGCCCTCGATCGCCAGCATTTTCTGGCCCGAGGCCTCGACGACGGTCGACGTGACATTGCGCAGCGACAGGCCCTTGACGTTGACCGGCAGGCCGATGGCGGCGAAAAGCGCGCCGGTCTGCGGCGCGGTTTTGACGATCGACGCGCGAAATCCCACGGCGGCCATGGCCACAGCCACGCAGCCGATGGCGAAAACGAGCGGAATGGAGACGCGGCGCGGGGCTTTTTCCACGACATGGGCGGCTTGCGGCCGTTCCGCCTCGCCATAGAGTTCTTCATAGCGCGCCGGCTGGGCGCGTTCGCTTGTCGCCTCGACCTCGATGACGGCCGGATCGCTGGCCGGATCGTCGGCGGCGGCCATCCGCCACGTCGCATCGCAGCGCGCGCATCGGACTTTCTGGCCGGGCTTGGCGGAAATGCTGCGATACGTGGCGGCGCAGGTCGGGCAAATGATCGGCATGAAAGAATTCCCGGCGTCGCATGAACGACGCCCCAAGTGAATGCATGGCGAGCCCCATTCCAGTCCTGCTATGGTTAAACCCGCGTTAAGCGCGAGCGATTCGCGCAATCTGCTGCAAGACGAGGCGCGCCTTGATCCGTTTCGAGAACATCGGCCTGCGCTACGGCGTCGGTCCGGAAATTCTCACCGACATCAGCTTCACGATCGAGCCGCAGTCATTCCAGTTTCTGACCGGCCCGTCGGGCGCGGGCAAAACCACGTTGTTGCGTCTGATCCTGCTGGCGCTGCGCCCGACGCGCGGCCTCATCACCTTGTTCGGGCGGGACGCCTCCCGTCTCGAAAAGGATGCGATCACCGATCTGCGCCGGCGCATCGGCGTCGTTTTTCAGGATTTCCGCCTGCTCGACCACCTGACGACCTACGAAAACGTCGCTTTGCCGCTGCGCGTCCAGGGCCGGGAAGAGGCAAGCTATCGCGGCGAGGTTGTCGAATTGCTGCGTTGGGTCGGGCTCGGCGAGCGCATGCACGCCCTGCCGCCCGTGCTCAGCGGCGGCGAGAAACAGCGCGCCGCCATCGCCCGCGCCCTGATCGTGCGGCCCGAACTGTTGCTTGCCGACGAGCCCACCGGCAACGTCGATCCCAGCCTCGCCCGCCGCCTGCTGCGTCTCTTCGCCGAATTGCACAAATCGGGCACGTCGGTCGTCATCGCCACGCACGACCTCGGCCTGATGGACCAGTTCGACGGCGCGCGCCGGCTCGTCCTCGGCGACGGCCGCCTGCACATCTACGATTGAGCCGCCCATGCGTTTCCGGCCGCGCCAGCCCGCCTCCTCCCCTCCGCCCGATTCCGGGAACGGCGACGACCGCGCGCCGCGCCGCGACGCGCCGCTGGTGCCGCCCGCCTCGATCGCCGGCCGGGCGCTGGTGACGGTCATCGCCATCATGACGTTTCTGGCGTCCCTGACCGCCGGCGCCGCCTTTCTCGTCGCCGACGCCTCGCGCGGCTGGAGCGATCAGGTCTCGCGCGAGGCGACGGTGCAGATCCGCCCTGCGCCGGGGCGCGATCTCGACGCCGAGGCCGCGAGGACGGCCCAGCTTCTGCGCGCCGCGCCGGGCGTCGCATCGGTGCGCGTCTTCTCCAAGGCCGAATCGGAGCGCCTGCTCGAACCATGGCTCGGAACAGGGCTCGATCTCAGCGAACTCCCCGTGCCGCGCCTCGTGCTGGTCGAGCGCGCCGACGGGGAAGCGCTCGACTTTTCCGCCCTGCGCAAGCTGCTGGCCGAGAAGGCGCCGGCCGCCTCGCTCGACGACCACCGCCTGTGGCTGGAGCGGCTTGTCGCCATGGCCCGCACCGTCGTCGCCCTGGCGCTGATGATTTTCATTCTGGTTCTGGTCGCCATGGCGATGGCGGTAGCCTTCGCCACGCGCGGCGCCATGGATGGAAACAGGCAGATCATCGAAGTGCTGCATTTCGTCGGCGCGCGCGACAAGTACATCGCGCGGCAGTTCCAGCGTCATTTTCTCCTGCTCGGCGCCAAGGGGGGCGCGATCGGCGGCGGCGCGGCCATGCTGGCGTTCCTGCTCGGCGGCATTGTCACCCGCTTTCTCGGCGGCGCGCCCAGCGCCGATCAGATCGAGGCCCTGTTTGGCGGCTTCACGCTCGGCCTCTGGGGCTATGGCGCCATCCTGCTGATCGCGGGCGGCATCGCCCTGCTGACAGGGCTGGTGTCGAAGCTCATCGTCTTTCGTCACCTGCAGCGTCTCGATTGAGCGCCCCAACGCCGCTTTGCGGCCGCAAGGCAGGGCGATATATTGGATGTTTGTAACGGGCTTCAAGCAATGACGCCGCCGATGGCGAAGATGGCCGACCTGCCTGCAGCGCGGTTGCGACGCGGCGCGATCGCGACGCTCCTTCTCGCTGGCGGCTTGCTCGCCGCCGGTTTCGCCATTTTCGTCGCGCGCCTCGAAAATCGCGATCCCGCCCATCTGCCCGAGGGCGAGGCCGGCGTGGCGCTGACGGGCGGCGCCGACCGGATTTCCGACGCGCTCGAACTGCTCGCCCATGGCAAGGTGCGGCGGCTGCTGATCACCGGCGTCAACCAGGCGACGACCGGGGCCGAGATCGCCCGCCTGACGCCGCGTTTCAGCCAATGGTTCGCCTGCTGCGTCGATCTCGGCTACGAGGCGCTCAACACCCGCGGCAATGCGCTGGAGACGCGCGCCTGGATGCGCAAGCGTGGCGTGACCGGCCCCGTCGTCATCGTCACCTCGACCTATCACATGCCGCGCGCGCTGCTCGAATTGCGCTATGTGATGCCGAACGCCGCCTTCCTGCCCTATCCGGTGGTGACGGAGCGACAGCGCAAGGGGGAATGGTGGCGCAGCGCCAAGGCGGCGCGGCTGCTGGCGTTCGAATACGTCAAATTCCTCGCGGCCTTTCTGCGCACGTCGATCATTCCGCCGCCTTCGGGCTGAACCGCGGCGCCCGCCTGCCGCTTTTCTTTTTTCCGCCGATGGGGCATGGAAAGCGCATGCTCTACATTCGCTCGATGGTCTTCAACGTCCTGTTCTACGTGGTTCTGATCGGCCTTCTGGTCTTCGGGCTGCCGATCCTCGCCATGAACCGTCACGCTGTTTTTTGGCTGGCGCGGCTGTGGGGCCGCGCCTCGATCTGGCTCCTGGACAAGATTTGCGGCGTCAAGGTCGAATTCCGCGGCCTCGAGAACATTCCTCAGGGCGGCTACATCATCGCGCCGAAGCACCAGTCGATCTGGGAGACCTTCGCGCTGCTGCTGCACGCGCCGGATTTCTCCTATGTTCTCAAGCGTGAGCTGACCTGGCTGCCGCTGTTCGGGCAATATTTGTGGCGCGCCGAGCAGATCGCCATCGATCGCGCGCGCGGCAAATCCGCGCTCAATCAGGTTGTCGCCCGCGCCAGGCAATTGCTGGCCGACAAGCGTCAATTGTTCATTTTTCCGGAAGGCACGCGCAGGCCTGTCGCCGCTCCGCCCGCCTACAAGTTCGGCGTCGCCCAGGTCTATACCGAATGCAAGGCGCCCTGCCTGCCGGTGGCTTTGAATTCAGGCCTGTTCTGGCCGCGCCGCAGCTTCCTGCGCCGCCCCGGCACGATCGTCGTCGAATATCTCGAGCCCATCGCCCCCGGCCTCGATCGCCAGACGTTCCTCGACCTGCTGCAGGAACGCATCGAGACGCGAACCAACGCCCTCGTCAATGACGCCCTTGCGCTCGACCCGTCCCTGTCGGTGGTGATCGAAAAAGGCCTCGCCATGCAGGACGCATGAGCGCCCATTGACGAAGTTTTGTTTTTGTTCTATTCATGTTCCTGTCTTGTACGGGAGACGGGAACATGTTCGACGCGCACTTGCTAGGTGATCGGCCGCTCGGCGGCGTCGCGTCGCGAAATTCTTCCGTAGGCGCGCCGCTTGCCGCGCTCGATGGCGACAGCCTGAGCCGGCGCTTCCATGTCTGGCGCGACGAAGCCGGCCTGCGCCTCGTCTGCACGGTCTTTCGCGCCGGCGATGACGAGATGCTCGACTGCCTCGAAGACAATCACACGGCCATCGTCATCGGCGCGAGCCTCGACGCTTTCGGCCTGCGGCGAATGAATGTCGTTGTCGGGCCCGACGAACTCAATGTTCAAAATCTGCGGGATCTGCGCGAACAATGCCCGGAAATCCGCGAATGGCATGTCCACCTTCTCGCCGCGACCCGCGAGTCGGCCCGCGCGCTGGCCGCGCGGCTGCGCGCCGCGGCCTGCGCCTGAATCGCGCCGTGAGCGCAATGGCCTAAAGGCGCGCGACGATCCAGGCGAGCAATTCGTCTTCGATGCCGAGCGCGCTCAGATGCTCATGCGTCGCGCGGACATAGTCCGGGTTGGCGCCCGATTGGCCCACCCCTTGCCGCACATGACGCAACACGTCCTCCCGATCAAGCCGGCTGGCGTATTGGGCATGCGCCCGATCGGCGACATAGGTCAGGGCGGCGACGCGGCGATTGTCGGCGAGATGGGCGCGAACCACGACTTCCCGATAAACGAAAGTCACCTGCTCGCGCTCGCGCAGATAGGCGATCGTCTCGGCGCGACGCGCCGCAGCGACGCGAAAGGCGACGCCTTTGCACGCGCCGCCATAATCGAGCCCGAGCACCAGCCCCGGCATGTCCTGCGTGCCGCGGTGAACGTGCGAATAAATGCACAAAGCCCGGTGGTATCCGGTCACTTCGGCGATCTGCCGCTCCTCATATGCAAAGCCCGGCCGCCAGATCAGCGAGCCATAGCCGAACACCCAGAGATCGCCATCGCCCATGCGTCTGCCCCTGATCGATGGATCGCGCTATAAGCAAGCTCGCCGCGCGGGGAAACATGTTTCGCGCGACCTATCGCGATTTTCCGGGAAATGCCGATGCAAGACGCAAGCCTGCCGCCAACAACGGTCCGCCGATCGAAATATTTCTGGCTTGCGGCTCTCCTCGCCCTGTCCGCTGCCGGATGGTCCGGTTTCTGGTTCTACGCCGCCAGCCGCACCGATTCGGTGCTGAGCGGCTGGATCGAACGCGAGGCGAGCCACGGCCGCGTCTGGACCTGCCCCGAGCGCAGGACAGCCGGCTTCCCGTTCCGCATCGAAATCGCCTGCGCCAAACCGACATTTGCCGGCCCGGCGGGATCGCGGCATGTCACGGGATCGCTCGGGCAATTGCGCGCATATGCCCAGATCTACCAGCCGAATCTCGTGCTCGCCGACATCGACGGCCCGCTCAGCATCGTGCAGGACGACGGGCTTCGCGTCGACTTTGCCTGGTCGCGCCTGCGGATCAGCCTGCGCGGCGCCCCGCAGACGCTCTCGCGCCTGTCGATCGAGGGCGCCGGAGGCGCGCTGACGGCCAATATCGCCGGCCGGCCCCTGTTTGAAATTCAGGCCGGCGCCTTTGAGGCGCATGTGCGTCAGTCGCCCGACCGCTCCGACAACGCCTATGATCTGGCGCTGACCCTGCGCCGCGCCGTCGCCCCTGCGCTCGACGCTTTCCTCAACATTCCCGGGACGACGGACGTCGATTTCGTCGGCACGGCGAACCATCTCGTCTTTTCGCCGACAGGCGATGTCGCCGAACGCCTTGAGATCTGGCGCGCCGGCGGCGGCAGGCTGGAACCGGCAAGCCTCGACATCCGCAAGGGAAACCTGCGGCTGCGTCTTGCCGGCGGCGTTGGCCTCGACGCGGCGCACCGGCCCGAGGGAAAGCTGACGCTTGAGGGCGAAGGCCTGCAGCCGCTGTTCAAGCGCTTCGGCGTCAATCTCGACATGGTCGCCGCCGGCAATCTTCTCGATGGCCTGCTCGGCGGCAAGCCGAAGTCCAACGGCGACACCCGTCAGGGGCTGCGCCTGCCGCTGACGCTCGACCGCGGCCGGCTGGCGGTCGGCCCGCTGCGCACGCCAATCGCCCTGCCGCCGCTTTATTGAGCGGCGTCGGGGCTCGCCGCGCGCCGGCCGAAATCCGGCGCCGCGGTTTCCTGCCCCTGCTCGATGATGCCGCGTCGAATGGCGCGCGTGCGCGTGAACAGCTCGAAAAGACCCTGCCCGTCGCCCCAGCGGATCATGCGCTGCAGGGCGGCCAGATCCTCGTTGAAGCGCCCGAGCATTTCGAGCACGGCATCCTTGTTGTTGAGGAAGACGTCGCGCCACATCGTCGGATCGGAGGCGGCGATGCGGGTGAAATCGCGGAAGCCGCCGGCCGAGAACTTGATGACCTCGGATTGCGTCACTTCCTCGAGATCCGCGGCCGTGCCGACGATATTGTAGGCGATCAAATGCGGCACATGGCTGGTGATCGCCAGCACCAGATCGTGATGCGACGGCGACATGATCTCGACATTCGAGCCGACCGCGCGCCAGAAATCGCAGAGGCGCGCCACGGCGGCCTCATCAGCGCCGTCCGGCGGCGTGACGATGCTCCAGCGATTGTGAAACAAGGTCGCAAAGCCGGCGTCGGGGCCGGAATATTCCGTGCCGGCGACCGGATGGGCCGGAATCAGATGCACGCCATCGGGCAGATGCGGCGCAAGCGCTGCAACAACGGAACCCTTCACCGAGCCGACGTCCGAGATGATTGCACCCGGCGCGACCGCCGAACCGATTGTTTCGCCGACGGCCCCCATCGCGCCGACAGGCACGCAGAGAACGACGAGATCGCAATCCGCAACCGCCTCCGCGAGATCGCTGGTCACATGGTCGGCAATGCCCAGTTCCCGCACGCGGTCGCACACCGCCTGTGACGCGTCGCCGGCGACGAGTGTGGCGGCAATGCCCTTGCGCCGCACGGCGCGCGCCAGCGACGAGCCGATCAGGCCAAGACCGATCAGCGCCACGCGTTTAAACAGTGGTTGCGCGAGTTTGGGCCCCAATCCGTCAGGCACGGGCGTTCGCCTTCTGCGCGAGAAAATCCTTCAGGGCGGAGACGACGAGGCGGTTGGCCTCCTCGCTGCCGACCGACAGCCGCAGCGCATTCGGCAGGCCATAGGCGCCAACCGCGCGCAGGATGAGGCCGCGCGACGTCAGGAAGGCGTCGGCCTCCTTGGCCGTGCGGCCGGTCTCGTGCGGGAAATGGATCAGCAGGAAATTGGCGACGCTCGGGGTGACCTCGAGGCCGAGCCCGCGGATTTCCGCGATCAGCCAGTTCAGCCAGGTCTCGTTGTGCGAGATCGAGCGCGAAACATGTTCGGAATCCATGATCGCCGCAACGCCGGCGTCCATCGCCGGACCGTTGACGTTGAACGGGCCGCGAATGCGGTTGATCGCGTCGGCGACATGCGCCGGCGCATAGCACCAGCCGATGCGCAGGTTGGCCAGCCCGTAGATCTTCGAGAACGTGCGCGTCATCACGACATTCTCCGACATCGACACGAGTTCGATGCCGGCGGAATAATCGTTACGCGTCACATATTCGGCGTAAGCGCCGTCGAGCACCAGCAGCACCTGCGGCGGCAGCGACTTCGCCAGCCGCTTGACCTCCTCGAACGGCAGATAGGTGCCGGTCGGATTGTTGGGATTGGCGACGAAGACGATTTTCGTGCGCGGCGTCACGCGCGCCAGAATGGCGTCGACATCGGCGGTGTAGTCGCGCTCCGGCGCGACCACCGGCGTGCCGCCCGACGCCAGAATGGCGATGCGATACACGAGAAAGCCGTGCTCGGTGTAGATGCCCTCGTCGCCCGGCCCGACATAGGCGTGCGTCAGCAGATTGAGAATGTCGTCCGAACCCGCGCCGCAGACGATGTGGCCGGCGTCGAGACCGTAATGCGCGGCGATCGCCTCGCGCAGCTTGCGCGCCGTGCCTTCCGGATAGGCCGGCAATTTATCGGCGAAGGCGTGAAACGCCTCGATGGCGCGCGGCGAGGGCCCAAGCGGCGTCTCGTTTGACGACAGTTTGTAGACCTTGGCGGCGCCGGCGGCGGCGCTCTTACCCGGCACATAGGCGTCGATGGCGAGAACGCCCGGACGGGGAACGGGGCGAATGGGGGTATCGGCGGTCATTTTTCAAAAACTCCGGAGCAAGGCTCAACGTGCAAAAGAACGATCAGGACGATGCGCCGGCCGAATGTCGAGGGCCGGAAAAGGCATAACGCGGCGCATGGCTGCCAGCCTCGGCAATGCGCGCTTCGCCCGCGCCAATCTGCGCCAGCGCCGCGCGCAAGGCTGCTTCATCGACCGTTCCGGGCAGGGACACGAGCAAGGACAGGCCGACGCCGTCCGGCGCATTGCCGAGAATCTCGCCGCCGAGCGCGCCAATGGCGGCCGGCAGCGCGCCCGACCAACGATCCAGCGCCAGCGCATAGATGACGATGTCGCGCGCCGCCGCCTCGGCCAGAGGCTGCGCCACCAGAAACACCGGCAGGCCGGCGGGATGGTCCGGCCGCTCGACGAACGGCAGGCGGGCGATGATCTTCGGCGCGGCCGGATCGGCCAGCGCCGTCCACCACGCCCCCGCCGAAGTCCCGGCGTCGACGCGCACAATGCCGAGATCGCCGCCGGACCGCGCCACCGCGTCGATCACGCCGCGCGCGCCGTGATGCGTCAGATAAGGCACGGTGAAGCCGAAATGGAAGCGGACGCTGTCGCGCATGGCGGCGTCGCCGGCGCAATCGTCGGCGTGAACGGAATAATTCGACTGCACATAAGTGAAGGTCGAAATGATGATGCGCCAGATGCTTTCGACCGTGTCGACCGGCAGCAGGCCGGAATGGCGCTCGACCAGACTGCGCATCATCGCCGCCTCGCGCCCCGGCCGGAACGCCGAGCCGCCGCCCTGGCGCGCCTTGACGGCGATGAGGCGGTTGATGATTTCGCCGCGTTCCATCAGCAGGCCATGCATGGCCGCGTCGATGCGATCGATATCGACGCGGAGATCGGCAAGCGTTTCGAGCTTCTGCGGCTGGGTCATTGCGGTTTCGTCTCGTTGGCGTGGACGCGGCCAATGGTTTAGCGGCGCGCGCGCGGCATGGCAAAAGGAAACCCAAGGCGATGCTTGACACTCGCCGGCGAGCGCTCCTAAATATCGGACAAGATGTTCGGAAAATCGAACGATCGAACGCGACGATCGGATAGAACGTGACGCCGACCCGAACCGCAGCCGTACGTCAGGCGGAGGAACCGCAAAGCCTGAGCGTTCGCTTTCCTCCTGAGCAGCCGCTCCAGATGGATGCGGGCTCGGTCATTGCGCCGCTGACCATCGCCTACCAGACCTATGGCGAGCTCAATGCGGACAAGTCCAACGCCGTTCTCGTCTGTCACGCGCTCACCGGCGACCAGCACGTCGCCAATGTCCACCCTGTCACCGGCAAGGACGGCTGGTGGGAAACCATGGTCGGCCCGGGCCGGCCGATCGACACGCGCCGGTTCTTCGTCATCTGCTCCAATGTCGTCGGCGGCTGCATGGGCACGACCGGCCCGATGTCGACCAATCCGGCCACCGGCAAGCCCTATGGTCTCGATCTGCCGGTCGTCACCATCCGCGACATGGTGCGCGCGCAGGCCATGCTCGTCGACCATTTCGGCATCGAGACGCTGTTTTGCGCCATCGGCGGCTCGATGGGCGGCATGCAGGTGTTGCAATGGGCGGCGAGCTATCCCGAGCGGGTCTTCGCCGCCATGCCCATCGCCGCGGCCGCCAGGCATTCCTCGCAGAACATCGCCTTCCACGAAGTCGGCCGGCAGGCGATCATGGCCGATCCCGACTGGCGCAACGGCCGTTATCTCGACGAAGGCGTGATGCCGTCGAAGGGTCTCGCCGTCGCCCGCATGGCCGCGCACATCACCTATCTGTCGGACGAGGCGATGCACCGCAAGTTCGGCCGCAATCTGCAGGATCGCGAGCAGCGCACCTTTTCGTTCGACGCCGATTTTCAGATCGAGAATTATCTGCGCTATCAGGGATTGAGTTTCGTCGACCGTTTCGACGCCAATTCCTATCTCTATGTCACGCGCGCCTGTGATTATTTCGATCTGGCCGCCGATTACGGCGGCTCGCTCGCAGCCGCATTCAAGGGAACGAAGACGCGGTTCTGCGTCGTCTCCTTCTCCTCCGATTGGCTGTATCCGACCGCCGCGTCGCGGGCGATCGTGCATGCGCTCAACGCCGCCGGCGCATCCGTTTCCTTCGTCGATGTCGAGACCGACAAGGGCCACGACGCCTTTTTGCTCGACGTGCCGGATTTCATCGCCACGACGCGCGGGTTCATCGATGCGGCGGCGCGCGCCCGCGGCCTGCCGCCAGCCCCTCAGGATGACGCATCGTGACCGAGGCGCAAATTCTCAAAGCCGCTGAGACGCCCTCGAGCGCGGCGCGCGTCGATCTCGTCCTCATCGCCAATATGGTGGAGCGCGGGTCGCGCGTTCTCGACGTCGGCTGTGGCGACGGCGCGCTGCTGCGGCTGCTCGCCGATGAACAGGGCGTCGATGCGCGCGGCATGGAATTGTCGCAGCGCGGCGTCAACGATTGCGTCGCCAAGGGCCTGTCGGTCATCCAGGGCGACGCGGACGTCGATCTCGTCGATTATCCGGACGACGCCTTCGATTACGTCATCCTGTCGCAGACGATCCAGGCGACGCGCCAGCCCCGGCGCGTTCTGGAAAACATGCTGCGGGTCGGCCGCCGCGCCATCGTCTCGTTTCCGAATTTCGGCCATTGGCGCATCCGCGCGCAGATCGCCCTCAAGGGCCGGATGCCGGTGACGGAAAACCTGTCGTATTCCTGGTACGACACGCCCAACATTCACTTCTGCACGATCAGCGACTTTGTCGCCTTGGTCGAGGATGTCGGAGCAAGGATCGAGCGCGGCGTCGCGCTCGATCGTTTTGGCAAGCCCGTGCGCGTCAATGCGCCATGGGCGGTCTGGAACCTCTTCGGCGAACAGGCGGTCTTCCTGCTCGAACGCAGGAAGTAGCCAGCTTCAGCCCTTCTTCTTGGCCTGGGCGCGCTCGATCGCCTCGACGATGATCTTGCGCGCCTCTTCAGCGTCGCCCCAACCGTCGAGCTTGACCCACTTGCCGGGCTCGAGATCCTTGTAGTGCACGAAGAAATGCTCGATCTGCTTCCAGGTGATCTCGGGCAGATCGGTGTAATTGTGCACGTTGGCGTAGCGCTGCGTGAGCTTGGGCGAGGGCACCGCCACGATCTTCTCGTCGCCGCCGCCTTCATCCGTCATCTTCAGCACGCCGATGGGGCGAACGTTGATGATCGCGCCGGGAATGATCGGGCGCGTATTGGCCACGATGACGTCGCACGGATCTCCATCGTCCGACAAAGTGTTGGGAATGAAGCCGTAGTTTCCGGGATAGAACATCGGCGTATAGAGGAAGCGGTCGACGACAAGCGTGCCGACATCCTTGTCCATCTCATATTTGATCGGCTCGCCGCCGATCGGCACCTCGATGATGACATTGACGTCGTGGGGCGGATTTTTGCCGATGGATACGGCGTCGAGGCGCATGAATCTCTCCGATTGACCTTGATGAACGTCGGCCTTTTTTAAGCGGCTGCGGCGCGCGTCGGCAACCCAGACTTTTGAGTCAGGTGAATCAGCCGTTTGCTTTGAGCCGATAGGTGAAGCCGACGCGGTCGAGCAATGCGCCGCCGAAGCGCTCCTGCATGCGATCGGCGACGACGCCGCCCATCTGCTCGTAGAAGCGCAGGGCGCGAACATTGTCGGCAAGCGCCCAGACCACGCATTCCTCGAAACCATGCGCCGTCAGATCGCGGATCGCCGCGCAGAACAATTTTCGGCCGAAGCCCAGGCCCTGGAATTCCGGGGCGAGATAGAGTTCGAATATTTCCCCGGACGTCTCCAGCCGCGGCAGGCGATTGCGGCCATAGCTGACGTAGCCGGCGACAGATTCGTCGAAATCGACGACGGCGATGCTGGTTCCGCGCAAAATGGCCGATCGCCACCAGCGCGGGCCGCGCCGGGCGATCATCTTTTCCAGCTCGCGGCCGGGAATGATGCCGCGATAGGCCTCGCGCCAGGCGCAATCATGCACTTCGGCGATTTCCGCCGCATCAGCCGGCCGCGCCCGGCGCATGGTGATGAGAGTGCTAACCATGCCATGATGCTAGGACCGCTTGCCCATGCGAGGCAAGAGCCTTTGGGCTGCAGCCACGCGCCAGGCCATGCCCGGCGCGCGGCGCTCGATTAGCGGCTGGCGTTGCGCGGCGCGCCGTCGCGCTGCCCGCCCGGCTTTCCGGCGGATGGCCGGCGCTGGCGATTGCCCTGCGGTTGTCCTCCCGGCCGCGCCTGCGGCCGAGCGTCCTTGCCGCCATTCCCGGCCGGTCGGCCGTGGCTGCGCGGCGGACGATTCTGGGTGCGGGCGGGCTCGCTGACGCGCGGCTCGCTCTCCGCCGGCTCGGGGCCGAGCGGATTTTCGAGGACATCCACGCGCAGCTTGGTCAACCGCTCGATGTCGCGCAGATAGGCGCGCTCTTCGCGGTCGCAGAAGGAAATGGCGATGCCCTCGGCGCCGGCGCGCGCCGTGCGGCCGATCCGGTGCACATAGGATTCCGGCACATTCGGCAGGTCGAAGTTGATGACATGCGTGACGCCGTCGACGTCGATGCCGCGCGCGGCGATGTCGGTGGCCACCAGCAGGCGCGCCCGGCCTTCGCGGAAGGCCGCCAGAGCCTTTTCGCGCTGGCTTTGCGACTTGTTGCCGTGAATGGCGTCGGCGACGACCCCCGCCGCAGCAAGGTTCTTCACGACGCGATTGGCGCCGTGCTTGGTGCGCGTGAACACCAGCGCGCGGGCGATCGAGGCGTCATGCAGCAGATGTTCGAGTAGGCGCTGCTTGCTCCGCGTCTCGCAGAAAATCACTTTCTGGTCGATGCGCTCGGCCGTCGAGGCGACAGGCGTGACCGTCACATGCGCCGGATTGGTCAGCAGACGGCCGGCGAGATCGGCGATTTCGCGCGGCATGGTCGCGGAGAAGAACAGGCTGCGCCGACGCGCCGGCAAATGCGCGACCAAGCGCTTGATGTCATGGATGAAACCCATGTCGAGCATCTGGTCGGCTTCGTCGAGGACGAAAACTTCAACCTCGGCCAGGCTCAGCGCCTTCTGGTTGACGAGATCGAGCAGCCGTCCCGGCGTTGCGACGATGATGTCGAGGCCCGCCGCGCAGGCGCGGATCTGGCGGCCGAGCGGCACGCCGCCGAAGATCACCGCCGAGTGAAGGTGCAGGAAGCGGCCATAGGCCTTGAAGCTCTCCTCGATCTGCGAGGCGAGTTCGCGCGTCGGCGACAGCACGAGGGTGCGGCAGGTGCGCGGCGCGGCCCGCTTGGTATGGTGCGACAGGTAATGCAGGATCGGCAGGGCGAAAGCGGCCGTCTTGCCGGTGCCGGTCTGCGCGACGCCGAGCAGATCGCGCCCGGCCATGACATGAGGAATGGCCTGCGCCTGGATTGGCGTCGGCGTGTGATAGTTTTCAGCGGCGAGCGCACGCAGAATGTCGGCGCCAAGGCCGAGATGGGAAAATTGCGTCAAAGGGGTCTTTCCGAAACGGATGTCAGGCGCGTCGGCACAACGCGGCGCACGAAGATGGTCACGGCTTCGCGTGGAAAGTGACGGGCGGCGCGTGAGCCGGTTCGTCTGAAGCTGTCGCTCGGGCAGGGCGAGGCTCGCGGCCCCGTCACGCATCCATACGCCCGAGAACGACGCTATGCCCGCCTCGTATGGGCCGTATCGGTCGTCCTGTCAAACGTCTTGTCGCAATGCAGCATCATTCCGGCGCGATGCGCCGCACGCGGCAGGACGCAAACAGCAAAAAAGCCGCCCGAAGGCGGCTTTTTGGTAAATTGGAGCGGGCGAAGGGATTCGAACCCTCGACCCCAACCTTGGCAAGGTTGTGCTCTACCCCTGAGCTACACCCGCATCCGTGGGACCGGCTCGCGCCGGCAGCGGGTATATGCCGCAAACCGATCAGGATTGCAACAGGCCTGCGCAATCTTTCCACCCTCTGTCTTTCGCTTGAGGAAAACCACGCGCGCAGCTATGCCCGGAGGCCTTGATTATCATGGGACGACCGCATGGCCGCGAGCCCTGAAGACCTCTGCGCATTCCTGACGACGCTCGGCGTCGCGTTTTCGCTGCACCGACATGCGGCGCTGCATACCGTGGCCGAATCGCAGGCCATGCGCGGGCAAATTCTTGGCCTGCATACGAAAAATCTCTTCCTGCGCGACAAGCCCGGCCGGCTGTTCCTGCTCTGCGCGGCGGAGGACGCCCGAATCGACCTCAAGTCCATCCATCAGACGCTCGGCGGAGCGGGGCGCGTTTCCTTCGGCAGCGCCGAAAAGCTGGAGGCGTTCTGGGGTGTGCGCCCCGGCGCCGTCACCCCTTTCGGCGCCGTCAACGATGCGGACGGCCGCGTCACGGTGGCGCTCGACGAGAGCCTGATGCAGGCCGACCGCGTCAATTTTCATCCGCTGGTCAACACCATGACGCTCGGCCTCGCCCCGGCCGATCTCGTGCGTTTTCTGCGGGCGACGGGGCACGAACCGTTATTTGTCGCAGCCGCGCAGATCTGAAATGTTGACGGCGTGGTTGCGCGGGCGGTCGCCAGACCACATGTTGGACGCGATGCGCCGGCTCAACAGGGCCGGTCGGGAATTTTGCAACGGAGCGACGCGATGAACGGCGAATTGGGGCGGATGGATGCGGCCGGACAGGCCGGAGGCCACGGCGCCCCGCTCATTAAGGATGTGACCAGCGCGTCTTTCCGCAATGACGTCATCGCCGCGTCGATGAACGGACCCGTGCTGGTCGATTTCTGGGCGCCCTGGTGCGGCCCCTGCAAGCAATTGACCCCCGTTCTGGAAAAGGCCGTCAACGCCGCCGGCGGCAAGGTCGCGCTTGCCAAGATGAACATCGACGACCATCCCGAAATCGCCGGCCAGCTCGGCATCCAGTCGATTCCGGCCGTCATCGCCTTCCAGCGCGGCCGACCCGTCGACGGCTTCATGGGCGCGCTGCCGGAAAGCCAGATCAAGACCTTCATCGAGAAGCTCGTCGGCCCAATCGTCGACGAAGCAGCCGAATTGCTGACTGAAGCCGAGGCTGCGCTCGTCGCCGGCGACGCCGCCGGCGCGGCGCAGATCTTCGCCGCCGTGCTCGAAGCCAGGCCCGACGAACTCAAGGCGCTCGGCGGCCTCGCCCGCGCCTTCCTAGAATTGGGCGAAGTCGAGCAGGCCAGATCGGTCCTCGACAGCGCGCCCGAAACGGCGAAGCCGGATCCGGCCATCGCCGCCGCCCGCGCCGCGCTCGATCTGGCCGAACAGGCCGCCGGCGTCGGCGACATGCGCGATCTCGCCGGCCGCGTCGCCGCCAACGCCGACGACCACGAGGCGCGGTTCGACCTCGCGGTCGCGCTCGCCGGACTGGGAAAACGCGAAGAGGCCGCCGCCGCGCTGCTCGAGATCATCAAGCGCGAGCGCGGCTGGAGCGACGACAAGGCGCGCAAGCAATTGCTGCAATTCTTCGACGCCTGGGGGCCGATGGACGCCGCGACGATCCAGGCGCGCCGCCGCCTTTCCGCGCTGCTGTTCGCCTGAGTCGCGGGTCGGCATGAGCATCAACAAGCCCTATCGCGACGCAAGCGGCCTGCCGGCGGAAATCCCTTTGTTTCCGCTGGAAGGGGCGCTGCTGCTGCCGCGCGGGCAATTGCCGCTGAATGTCTTCGAGCCGCGCTACCTCGAAATGGTCGACGACGCCATGGCCGGCCAGCGAATCATCGGCATGATCCAGCCCGACCCGACCGCGCCGGCGGACGCAGAGGCCAGCGCCCTCGCCGCAGTGGGCTGCGCCGGCCGCATCACGCAATTCGCCGAGACCGGCGACGGGCGCTATATCATCACGTTGACGGGCGTCGCCCGTTTCCGCGTCGATCGGGAAGCGCCCGTCTCAAAACCCTACCGCACCGCCAGGGTCGATTTTTCGTCCTATGCCGCCGATTTCGAGGAATCGCCGGACGCTGACGGCGTCGACCGCGCCGGCGTGGTGCGAGCCCTGCGGGAATTTGCCGAGGCGAACGATCTCAGCGTCGACTGGAAAAGCATCGACGCCGCCGCCACGGAATCGCTGGTCAACGCCCTGGCGATGATGAGCCCTTTCGGCCCAGCGGAAAAACAGGCCTTGCTCGAGGCCGTCGACGTCAAGTCGCGCGCCGACGTGCTCATCGCCATCACCGAAATCGCGCTGGCGCGCGCCTCGAACGCGCCGGCGCCGCTGCAATAAGGCGCAAGCGCGCAGGAGAATGGACCGCCATGACCCAGGAACAGACCAACGCAACGGCGGCGACCGAAAGCTCGCGCATCGACCCCCGCCTGCTGGAAATTCTCGTCTGCCCGCTGACGAAAGCGACGCTCGAATATGACGCGGCGCGGCAAGAGTTGATCTCGCGGCCGGCGAAGCTCGCCTATCCGATTCGCGACGGCATTCCGATCATGCTGCCGGAAGAGGCCCGGCCGCTCGAAGGCTGAGCGCGCTCACAGCGGCTCGCCTTTGAGCAGACGCGGCGCCGCGCCCATGACGCCCGCCGCCTCGCGCATGAAGAAGCGCTTGAGGCCCGGCAGGCGGTCGACAAGGCCGAGGCCGAGGTCGCGGACCAGCCGCAGCGGCGCGATATCGTTGGAAAACAGGCGGTTCAGCGCCTCCATCGTCGCCGCCGTCGTCATCGTGTCGAAGCGGCGCGCCTGCTGATAGCGCTCGAGCGCTTCCGCGTCGCCGGCGTCGAGGCCGAGCCGCATGGCGTCGACGACGCATTCGGCCAGGGCCGCCACGTCGCGCAGGCCGAGATTGATGCCCTGCCCGGCGATCGGGTGGATCAGATGCGCGGCGTCGCCGACCAGCGCGAAACGCCTGGCGACGAAGCTGCGCGACACATAAAGCCCGAGCGGCCAGGCGCGCGGCTGGTCGAGAACCTCAAGCGCGCCGAGATGGTGGCCGAAGCGCCGCTCCAGCTCGCGCTGGAAATCCTGCCGGTCGAGGGAGACGAGGGCGTCGGCGTCGGCGTTGCTCTCCGTCCAGACGATGGAAGACCGCTTGCCCGTCAGCGGCAGAATGGCGAAGGGGCCCGCCGGCAGGAAATGCTCCTCGGCGCGGCCATGATGGTCGCGCGCGTGGCCAATGGTGGCGACGATGCCGGATTGACCATAGCTCCACCCGACCTGCCGGATGCCGGCAAGCTCGCGCAGCCGCGAACGCGCGCCATCGGCCGCGACCACGAGCGCGGCGATCCGCGTTTCGCCGTTTGTCAGGACGGCCGTGGCGCCGCCCGGCTCAACGGTGAAATCCTTCAGTCCCGCGGCGACGCAATCGACCCCGAGCGCGCGGCAGACGGCTTCCAGCGACAGCACGAGCTCGTCGTTCATGATCATATGCGCGAACGGCTCGCCCGGCTCGATTTCGCCCTCGAAGCTCAGATAGACCGGACGCACCGGATCGGACGTGCGCGAATCGCTGACGATCATGTCGAGAATCGGCTGCGCCTTTTCGCCCATGCCCTGCCAGGCGCCGAGCGTCTCGAGCATCCGCCGCGGACCGGCGGCGATGGCCGAAGCCTTGCCGGTGCCCTTGAAGGCGCCAAAGGTCGGGTCGCAGACAGTGACGCGCGCGCCCTCGCCGAGCGCGCTCTTGATCGCCGCCGCCAGCGACAGGCCGGCGATGCCGCCGCCGCCAATGATAACGTCCGCCCGGTCCTGCACGATCGCCACTCTCCTGTTGCCGATGCATTTAGCGTCACGCGCCCCGCGCTGACAACGCGCTATCGAGCCGCATGGAAATCTGCCGAAATCTTGGGCGGAATGGCGTGCGCCTGAGCCGCCCGTCGCCCGACATGTGCGCGCCGCAACGGCAACTTCGCCTGAACCCGATGTTTTTGCTGTCCTGCGCGGAAAACAGGCGGTTGGCACGAAGATTGATTGGCAGCTGGGCGAAGTGCCTCCGACGCCATCACATCTTCAGGGCCAGGCCATGAAAATCATCAGCGCAGTGATCAAACCGTTCAAGTTGGAGGAAGTGCGCGACGCGCTGACCGCCATCAACATCGCCGGTATGACCGTTTCCGAGGTCAAGGGCTACGGCCGCCAGAAAGGCCATACCGAGATCTACCGCGGCGCCGAATATGCCGTCAGCTTCCTGCCCAAGCTGAAAATCGAAATCGCCGTCGCCGACGCTCTTGTCGAAAACGCAATCGCCGCCATTTTGCAGGCGGCGCACACCGGCCAGATCGGCGATGGCAAGATCTTCGTCGCCCCGCTTGAACGCGCCGTGCGCATTCGCACCGGCGAAGCCGGCGACGACGCGCTCTGAACGCGCTCCCCTTTCCGTTCATTTCAAGCAATCCGGACATGACGCCATGATGTCTCGTCTTTGCCTCGCCGGAACCGCCTGCGCGGCCGTTCTGCTCGCCTCGATTGCTCCGGCCAGCGCGCAGGACGCGATCAGCGCCGCCGACACCGGCTTCATGATCGTCGCCACGGCCCTCGTGCTGATGATGACCCTGCCCGGCCTTGCCCTCTTTTATTCCGGCATGGTCCGCAAGAAGAACGTGCTGGCGACCATGGCGCAGAGCGCCGCGGCGACCGCCGTCGTCTCGCTGCTGTGGTTCGCCGCCGCCTACAGCCTGGCCTTCAATGGCGACGGCGCCTGGCTTGGCGGTCTCGACCGGCTGTTCCTGCGCGGCGTCGGCCTCGACACCGTCAGCCCGCTGGCCAGGACCATTCCGGAAATGCTGTTCATGGCCTACCAGATGACCTTCGCGGTCATCACCTGCGCGCTGGTCGGCGGCGCGGTGGCCGACCGCATGAAATTTTCCGCCTTTCTCGTCTTCTGCGCGCTTTGGCTGTTCGTCGTCTATGTGCCGAGCGCCCATTGGGTCTGGGGCGGCGGCTTCCTCCAGAGCCTGGGGGTCATCGACTTTGCCGGCGGCACGGTCGTGCATATCAACGCCGGCGTCGCCGGCCTCGTCGCGGCGCTGGTGATCGGCGCGCGGCAAGGGTTCGGCCGCGAGAACCTCGCGCCGTTCGACCTGACGCTGGCCGTGGTCGGCACAGGCCTGCTGTGGGTCGGCTGGTTCGGCTTCAACGGCGGTTCGGCGCTCGGCGCTGGTTCGCGCGCGGTCTTCGCCATCGTCGCGACGCATCTGGCCGCCTGCGCCGGCGCGGTCATATGGACCGCGCTCGAATGGGCGCATCGCGGCAAGCCGTCCGTTCTCGGCGTCATTTCCGGCGCCGTCGCGGGCCTTGGAACGGTCACGCCCGCTTCGGGCTACATCCTGCCCTGGCATGGCGTCGTCATCGGCGTCATCGCCGGCGGCGTCTGCTATTGGGCCTCGACCATCCTCAAGCATCGGCTGCGCTATGACGATTCGCTCGACGTTTTCGGCGTCCATGGCGTCGGCGGCCTGCTCGGCACGATGTTGGCCGGCGTTTTCGCCACCGCCGCCGTCAGCGCGACGGCGTCCGAGCCCGGCGTCTCCGGCCTGATCGAGGGCAATGTCAGGCAGCTCGGCCTGCAGGCGATCGGCGTCGTCGTGACGACCGCATGGTGCATCGCCGGCACCTGGGCCGTCCTCATGGCCACCGACCTTCTGGTCGGCCTGCGCGTCTCGCACGACGAGGAGCGCGAGGGCCTCGACATTTCGCAGCACGGCGAAGCCCTGCATCTGCAATGACCTGTCCCGGCGCGGTCTTGACGCGACCGCGCCGGTCATGATTCGTGGACGCACGCTCTTCAGGAATGCGCGCCCATGTCTCAAGCCGTCGCCAATCTTCTCGCCCAGCTCGATCTCGAACCGATCGAGAAGGATATTTTCCGCGGCCACGGTCCGCAGGCCGGCTGGCAGCGCGTCTTTGGCGGCCTCGTCATTTCGCAGGCCCTCGTCGCCGCCGCCCGCACGGTCGCCGACCGCCCGCCGCATTCACTGCACGGCTATTTCATCCTGCCGGGCGATCCCAGCGTGCCGATCGTCTATCAGGTCGACCGCATCCGCGACGGCAAGAGTTTCGCCACGCGCCGCTGCGTCGCCATCCAGCACGGCAAGGCCATCTTCTCGCTCTCGGCCTCCTTCCAGATCGAGGAAGAGGGGCTGGAGCACGCCTTTTCCATGCCCTCGGCCCCTGATCCGGAAACGCTGCCGAGCGAGGACGATATTCTGCAGCGCTACGGCTCGATGATGCCGGATCACGTGCGCCAGTATTTCGAGCGCGAGCGGCCGATCGAGATTCGCGCCTGCGACCTCTCCCGCTATGCCCGCCGCAAGCCGATGGAGCCGTTCCAGAATGTCTGGGTGCGCGCTTCGGGCCGCCTGCCCGACGATCCGGCCATCCATCGCGCCGTGCTTTCCTATCTGTCGGACATGACCCTGCTCGACACCGCCCTGATCGCGCACGGCCGTTCGGTGTTCAGCCGCAATATGCAGGTGGCGAGTCTCGACCACGCCTTGTGGTTCCATCGTCCGTTCCGCGCCGACGAATGGCTGCTCTATGCGCAGGACAGCCCGAATTCGAGCGGCGCGCGCGGCCTCACCCGCGGATCGCTCTATTCGCGCGACGGCCGCCTGATCGCATCCGTCGCGCAAGAGGGTCTGATCCGGCAGCGCAGCCCAAAATAAGGGCAAGCATGGAATTGCATAGTTTTTAGGCATTATTGCTGCGCTGCAAGCGCCGCAAATGCAGGCGCGTGCCGCGGCTGTGAGCCGCGGCAGCCATAGTCGCGGCTCTTTCTACGCTTTTTCAATATCTTAATTGACCGTCGCCGCTTGGCACGCCGCTTGATTGGCGATGTCCGAGCGGTCGTCCGCATGTGCGGGCGGCAAGCCCATGGCGCGACCGGCGGGATCTGCCCGCGGCGCAAGAAGGGATAGCGACATGAAAATCGTGATGGCGATTATCAAGCCGTTCAAGCTTGACGAGGTGCGCGATGCGCTCACCGCCGTCGGCGTGCATGGCCTCACGGTGACCGAGGTGAAGGGCTACGGTCGCCAAAAGGGACATACCGAGATTTATCGCGGCGCCGAATACGCCGTCAGCTTCCTGCCGAAACTGAAGATCGAACTCGCTGTCGCATCCGAACTGGTCGACCAGGTGGTCGACGCGATCAGCTCAGCCGCGCACACCGGCCAGATCGGCGACGGCAAGATCTTCGTCAGCACGCTCGATCGCGCCGTGCGCATTCGCACCGGCGAACGCAACATCGACGCTCTTTAACAGTCCCCTTCTCATTTTCGGGGTAAAGACATGAATCGAACACTCTCCCTCCAACCTTCGCTTCGTGCGATCGGCCTTGGCCTGGCGGCCTCGCTCGCCACGGCCGGACTTGCGCTCGCCGCCGACGCGGCGACGCCCGTGCCCAACAAGGGCGACACCGCCTGGATGCTCATCTCGACCGCGCTCGTCCTGATGATGTCGATTCCAGGGCTAGCCCTGTTCTATGGCGGCCTCGTCCGCTCCAAGAACATGCTGTCGATCCTGACCCAGGTCTTCATGATCGTTTCGCTCGCGGCGGTCATCTGGGTGCTCTACGGCTATTCCCTCGCCTTCACCAATGGCGGCGGCCTGAACGCCTTCATCGGCGGATTCGACAAGGTCTTCCTCAAGGGCGTCGACCCGACCACGACGGCCGCGACCTTCTCGAATGGCGTCGTCATTCCAGAATATGTCTACATGGCCTTCCAGATGACCTTCGCCTGCATCACGCCGGCGCTGATCGTCGGCGCCTTCGCCGAGCGCATCCGCTTCTCGGCCGTGGTCATTTTCGTCGCGCTGTGGCTGACCATCATCTATTTCCCGGTCGCCCACATGGTCTGGTACTGGGCCGGCCCGGACGCTCTCGCCGCCGCCGCCAAGGCTGTCGCGACCGCCGGCGATGAAGCCGCCAAGGCCGCGGCGCAGGCCAGGCTCGATGAAGTCACCGCCGATGCCGGCCTGATTTTCCAGTGGGGAGCGCTCGACTTCGCCGGCGGCGCCGTCGTGCACATCAATGCTGGCGTCGCCGGCCTCGTCGGCGCCCTGATGCTCGGCAAGCGCGTCGGCTACCCGCGCGAGGCGATGCCCCCGCACTCGCTGACCATGACCATGATCGGCGCCTCGCTGCTCTGGGTCGGCTGGTTTGGGTTCAACGCCGGCTCGAACCTTGAAGCCAACGGCACGACGGCGCTGGCCTTCGTCAACACCTTCGTCGCCACCGCCGCCGCGGCCCTGTCCTGGCTGTTCGCGGAATGGGGCGCCAAGGGCAAGCCCTCGCTGCTCGGCATGGTGTCGGGCGCGGTCGCCGGCCTCGTCGCCATCACCCCCGCCTCCGGCTTTGCCGGCCCGATGGGTTCGCTGGCGCTCGGCCTCGCCTCCGGCGTCGTCTGCTACGTCTTCGTCGCCGTGGTGAAGAACAAGTTCGGTTATGACGATTCGCTCGACGTCTTCGGCATCCACTGCGTCGGCGGCATCCTCGGCTCCATCGCCACCGGCGTGCTTGTTGCGCCCTACCTTGGCGGCGTCGGCCTGACCGACTACATCGCCAAGCCCGGCGAAGCCTCGCCCGGCGATTATGTGATGGCGACGCAGGTCTTCATCCAGATCAAGGCGGTCTTGATCACGCTGGTCTGGTCGGGCGTCGGCTCGGCGATCCTGTACAAGCTCGTCGACCTGATGGTCGGCCTGCGGGCGCCTGTCGACGCCGAGCGCGAAGGCCTCGACCTCGCCGAGCACGGCGAACGCGCCTACAACTTCTGATCCCTGCGGGGGGCGGCCTGCCGCCGCCCCTGCTGCAAGACCGACGACAGCGGCGGCGCCCATGGGCGCCGCCGTTTGCCTGTTCACGAAGTCTCAAGGTTAAGCGCGCGTTAACCGCGCCTCTTTAGCGTGTCGGGGAGAAGCCGAAACGCGCCCGCATTTTCGGGCGATCGGCGAACACCGGTTCGGACGATGCGCGCCTCGACGTTTTCACCAATTGATTATGTGCCTGATTCGGTTCGCGAATTCGCGAGCCGTCGGCTGCGCGAGGCGCTTGGCCTGATTCTCGTCGCCGGTTGCGTCGCGCTCGGCCTGGCGCTGGTCACCTGGTCGGTGCAGGATCCCAGCCTCAACAACGCGTCCGACGGCCCGGTGCGCAACATGCTCGGCTCGGGCGGCGCCATCGTCGCCGATCTGTTGATGCAGACACTGGGGCTCGCCGTCATCGCCCTTCTGGCGCCGATCGCCATGTGGGGCTGGCGGCTCCTGTCCCATCGCCGGCTTGAGCGGCCGTCCTTGCGCATCCTTCTGCTGCTTCTCGGCGGCCTCGCGGCGGCGGGTCTTGCTTCGCTGCTGCCGGTCACCGATCGCTGGCCGCTGCCGACCGGGCTTGGCGGCATGTTCGGCGACGCCGTTCTGGCGCTGCCGCGTCGTTTCGCCGGCGGCCATGGCCCGGTGATGCTGATCGTCGCCATCGCTTTGGCGGGCGTCGCCATCCTCGCCCTCACATCAGCGGCCGGTTTCGGCCTGCACGAAGAGGACGCCGCCAGCGAACCGGAGCCCGCGCCGAAGGCCGCTCGCCGTCATTCCGCCGAGGAAACCGACATTGACGGCGAACCGGGCGTCGGCCTCGTCTCGCTCGGCGCCGTCATTCACGCCGTTCTCAGCCTGAAGGCGGCGATCGGTCGCCGCTTCGCCGCCGCCAAGCCTGCCGCGACCGCGCGCGCCCCCTGGCGGCGCGCCGATCACGACGAGGACGCCGATTTCGACGGCTATTCCGACCGGCGCGAACCTTCGTTCGGCCCGCCGCCCTTCGAAGCCGCCGATTATGCTCCGCCGTCGCGCCGTGAAAGCGCCCAGCGCATCGCGCAGGCCGAGGAAGCGCTGGCGGCGACCCGCGCCCAGCCGGCGCCTGCCCCGAGCCGCGTCGTCCCGCCCGCGCCCGAGATCAAGACCGGCAAGCGCATGCAGAAGGAAGCGCAGCCCTCGATGCTCGACCGCTTCGACCGCTCGGCCTACCAGCCGCCCGGCTTGCTCTTGCTTTCCGAGGCCAAGAAGCAGGCCAGCAAGATTTCCGAGGATGCGCTCGAACAGAACGCCCGCCTGCTTGAGGGCGTGCTCGACGATTTCGGCGTCAAGGGCGAGATCTTCAAGGTCCACCCCGGCCCGGTCGTCACCCTCTACGAGCTCGAACCCGCGCCCGGCATCAAGTCGTCGCGCGTCATCGGCCTTGCCGACGACATCGCCCGCTCGATGTCGGCCATTTCGGCTCGCGTCGCTGTTGTTCAGGGCCGCAACGCCATCGGCATCGAATTGCCAAACCAGAAGCGCGAGACGGTCTTCTTGCGCGAATTGCTCGCCTCGCAGGATTTCGAGAAGTCGAAGCACAAGCTCGCCATCGCGCTGGGCAAAACCATCGGCGGCGAACCCGTCATCGTCGATCTCGCCCGCATGCCGCATCTGCTCGTCGCCGGCACCACCGGCTCGGGCAAGTCGGTCGCCATCAACACCATGATCCTGTCGCTGGTCTACCGGATGAAGCCGGAGGAATGCCGGCTGATCATGGTTGACCCGAAAATGCTGGAATTGTCGGTCTACGACGGCATTCCGCATCTGCTGACGCCGGTCGTCACCGACCCGAAAAAGGCTGTCGTCGCGCTCAAATGGGCGGTCCGCGAGATGGAGGACCGCTACAAGAAAATGTCGAAGGTCGGCGTGCGCAACATCGACGGCTTCAACGCCCGCGTCGGCGAGGCCTGCGCCAAGGGCGAGGTCATCACCCGCACGGTGCAGACCGGCTACGACCGCGAAACCGGCGAGGCCATCTACGAGCAGGAGGAGATGAGCCTCCAGCCGCTGCCCTATATCGTCGTCATCGTCGACGAAATGGCCGACCTGATGATGGTCGCCGGCAAGGACATCGAAGGCGCCATCCAGCGCCTCGCCCAGATGGCCCGCGCCGCCGGCATCCATCTGATCATGGCGACGCAGCGCCCCTCGGTCGACGTCATCACCGGCACGATCAAGGCCAATTTCCCGACGCGCATTTCCTTCCAGGTCACGTCGAAGATCGACAGCCGCACCATTCTCGGCGAACAGGGCGCCGAGCAGCTGCTCGGCCAGGGCGACATGCTCTACATGGCTGGCGGCGGCCGCATTTCCCGCGTCCATGGCCCCTTCGTCTCCGACAACGAGGTCGAGAAGGTCGTGGCCCATCTCAAGACTCAGGGCCAGCCCGACTATCTCGACGCCATCACCTCGGAAGACGACGCCGATGGCGAAGACGCCCCCGCGCCCGGCTCGATGGACGCCGAGGAATCCGGCGACCTCTACGATCGCGCCGTCAATATCGTGCTGCGCGACCGCAAATGCTCGACCAGCTACATCCAGCGCCGTCTGTCGGTTGGCTACAACAAGGCCGCCTCGCTGGTCGAGCGCATGGAAAAGGAAGGCGTCGTCGGCCCGGCCAATCATGCGGGCAAGCGCGAAATTCTTGTCGGCGGCGGCGTCGACCGCGGCGCCTACGAGCTTCAGGACGATTGAGCGGAAAATTTGGCCCATGCCGGCTTCGGGTCCAAATCACGACACAAGTGCGGCCTAGATTGAAAATATAGGAAGTTCGAGGCCCTCATGATTGCCGTTTTCGCCAGATCCGCCGCCCTTGTCGCTGCCCTTGCCTGCGCCGGAGCGGCGTGGGCGCAACAGCCTGTCGACATCCGCCCCAAGGCGGCAGCCGCAGGCGGGACGAATGCGCCGGCCGTCGATCCGCAGGCGGCGATTCAGCGCGCCAACGAATATTTCAATTCGGCCGACACGATGATCGGCGATTTCGTCCAGACCGGCGCGGACGGGCGGCGCGCCGAAGGCAAGCTCTACGTCCAGCGCCCCGGCAAGATGCGCTTTGAATACGCCAGCCCCGCCACGCTTGAGATCATTTCCGACGGCACGTCGGTGGCGGTGCGCGATCGCAAGCTCAACACGCAGGATCTCTATCTCATCGGCCAGACTCCGCTGAAATTCCTGCTCAAGCGCCAGATCGACATTTCCCGCGACACCAAGGTGCTCAGCGTCGCCAGCGAAGGCGGCGGCGCGGCCATCGTCATCGAGGACAAGGCGACGCTCGGCGGCACCTCCCGCATCAAACTGGTGTTCGACGCGCAATTCGCCTTGAAGCAATGGCTCGTCACCGATCCGCAGGGCTACGACACCCGCGTCGCGCTGTTCAACGTCGACCGCAGCCGCAAACCCGACCCGGAAATGTTCCGCGTCAATACAGAACGCATGCTTGAGCCGAATTGAGCGCGCGGCGCTTGAAAAGCGCCGGAACGGGGCCATCTCTTGATCACGTGAGGATTTTCGTTGAGGCACGAGATCATCGTGTTCCGGAAAACAGCTTGCCGGCGCCCCCTCCCGGCAGCGAGCCTCGCGAGCGCCCGGTCGTCATGGCCGGGCGCTTTCGTTTCGCCGCAGCTTGCGCGCGCCCGCGCGGCGTGGTCAATCCGTCCTGTCCGCCGCCTCACGGGAACTCGCCTTGCGCCTCCGCCTCGCCACCTGGAACATCAATTCCGTTCGCCTGCGCATGCCGCTGGTCGAAAAATTTCTTGAAACGCACCAGCCCGACGTCCTGTGCCTGCAGGAAACCAAATGCGCCGACGCTGAATTTCCCAGCGCGCCGCTGCGCAAGCTCGGCTACGAGCATCTGGCGATCGCCGGACAGAAGGGCTACCACGGCGTCGCCATCGCTTCGCGCCTGCCCTTGACGGATATCGAGCGCGGCTCGTTCTGCGGTCGCGGCCACGCGCGGCATGTTTGCGCGCGCATCGCCCTGCCGCGACCGGTCGAAGTGCATAATTTCTATGTCCCGGCCGGCGGCGACATTCCCGACCCGGTCGAGAACGACAAGTTCGCCCACAAGCTCGAATTCGTCGACGCCATTCGCGACTGGACGGCGACGAGCGGCGTTGCGGCGCGCGATTCGATTCTCGTCGGCGATCTCAATATCGCACCGCTCGAACATGACGTCTGGAGCCACAAGGCGTTGCTCTCGGTCGTCAGCCATACGCCGGTCGAGGTTGAAAAGCTGACGGCGGCGTTCGAGGCCGGGCCTTGGGTTGACGTCATGCGCCAGCGCGTGCCGCATCCCGAAAAACTCTATACGTGGTGGAGCTATCGCTCGCCCGACTGGTCCAAGGCTGACAAGGGCCGCCGGCTCGACCATGTCTGGGCCGGCGCGTCGCTCGCGCCGCATTTTCGCGACATGAGCGTCGTCAAGGAGGCGCGCGGCTGGGAGCGCCCCTCCGATCACGCGCCCGTTCTCGTCGAATTCGAGTTCTAGCCGGCCGCGCCGCCGCGCCGGAAGGTTTCGAGCTCCTGCACGAAAGCGCCGAGGCGCGCCGACATGCCCGCGCGGATGCGCGCTGCGCTGCGCGGAAATTCCTGCAACACACGATGAAAGAGCGTGCGCGGCACCTTGAGGACGGTTGACGGCTCGCGCGCGATCGCCGTGACCGGGCGCGTCGTCTCGGTGATGAGGGCAATTTCGCCGATCAGCCCGTCGCGGCCGACGATATTGCCGGCCGGACCGCCATGGCCGGAAACGTCGAAGGCGATCGACCCCGAGAGAACGATATAGCCGCAATCAGACGGCTCGCCGCGGCGAAACAACACATCTCCGGCGCGCAGGATGCGCGTCTCGGCGGAAAAGGCGATCAACCGCAACGCCTCCGGCTCGAGCTCCGAAAACATCGGAATGCGCGACAGCCTGCGGAAGTCCTCGTCGAGCGACATGGCTGAGCCTTACGGAATGAGTTTGTAGCCGCCGGCTTCCGTCACCAGGAGCTGGGCGTTGGCCGGATCGGCCTCGATCTTCTGGCGCAGGCGATAGATATGCGTTTCCAACGTATGCGTCGTCACCTGCGCGTTATAACCCCAGACCTCGCGCAGCAGCACCTCGCGCGACACGACACTCTGCTCGGCGCGGTAAAGGAAGCGCAGAATCGCGGTTTCCTTCTCCGTCAGCCGCAGGCGATTGCCGCGCTCGTTGACGAGATGCTTGGAGGATGGCTGGAACGTATAGGCGCCGATGCGGAACTGGGCGTCGTCGCTGGCGTCGCTCTGGCGCAGATGCGCGCGGATGCGCGCCAGCAGCACCGCGAAGCGGAATGGCTTGTTGACATAATCATTGGCGCCCGATTCCAGGCCGAGGATCGTGTCCGCATCCGAATCATGGCCCGTCAGCATGATGATGGGGTTGCGAAAGCCTTCCGCCCGCATGGTCCTGACAGCGTCCCGGCCGTCCATGTCGGGCAGTCCAATGTCCATCAGCACGAGATCGGGATTGTGCTCTTTCACCAGCTTCAACGCCTGCGCGGCGCTTTCGGCCTGGATCGGCGCGAATTCGACGTGCAACGCCAGCTGTTCGGCCAGCGCGACGCGCAAGTCAGGATCGTCGTCGGTGATGAGGATTTTGCGGGGCGCGTTGCCAGTGCTGCTCATGTGAAATCCCTGCGCCGCGCGCTTCGTCCGTTGCGGAGCGCGCGCCATCGTCGCAAAGTGCTGAATTCGCGCGCGCAACGCAAGGGGCGGCGCAAAACCGCCAGAAAACGCGCCCGAAAATGCGAAATTCCCAATCAACCAAATCGCCCCGCATCGCGCGTCTGGTCGTGCGCGCCCTCCATCCGCGCGCAACGCAGGGCCGGCTTCAGGCCGGAGCGGTCGTCATTCCCTGCGCGCTCGGACGCGCGGGGCTGACGCATCGCAAGCGCGAAGGCGACGGCGCGACGCCCGTCGGGGCGTTTCGCCTGCTCGACCTGCGCTTCAGGCCGGATCGCCCGGCGATTGCCGCCTGTCGCCTGCCGCGGCGGCCGATTCGCCGCGACGACGGCTGGTGCGACGATTCGCGCGCCCCGAACTACAACCGCCCCGTCCGATTGCCCTTTCCCGCCAGCCACGAAGAGATGTGGCGCGCCGACGAGCTCTACGATTACGTCGTCGTGCTCGACTACAATCTCGGCCCGCGCCGCAAGGGCCGCGGCAGCGCCATTTTCTTCCATTGCGCCCGGCCGGCGCTGGAGCCGACCGCGGGATGCGTCGCCTTGCGCAAGGCCGACATGCGCCGGCTGTTGCCGCGCCTGGCCGGCAAGGTCGTGATGCGGATCGGCTAGCGGCTGCCGAAAATCGCCGAGCCGACGCGCACATGCGTCGCGCCAAGCTGGATCGCCAGTTCGTAATCGGCGCTCATGCCCATCGACAAGGCCGCAACGCCGTTGCGGCGGGCGATCTGCGCCAGCAAGGCGAAGTGCGGCGACGCTTGCTCGTCAACCGGCGGGATGCACATCAGGCCGTCGATCTTGAGCCCCAGTTCGCGGCAACGCGTCAGGAAAGCGTCGGCCTCCTTCGGCGACACGCCGGCTTTTTGCGGCTCATTGCCGGTGTTGACCTGCACATAGAGCCGCGGGCTTCTGCCGGTGCGGGCGATTTCTTGGGCGATGGCCTCGGCGATCTTCGGCCGGTCGATCGTCTCGATGACGTCGAACAGCTCCACCGCCTCGCGCGCCTTGTTGGACTGCAACGGCCCGATCAGGTGCAATTCGACGTCGGCATGCGCCCGGCGCAGCTCGGGCCATTTCGCCTTGGCCTCCTGCACCTTGTTTTCGCCAAAGATTTTCTGCCCGGCGGCGATCAGCGGCGCGATGTCCTCGGCCGGAAAGGTCTTCGACACGGCGACCAGAGCGACATCGGCCGGCGTGCGCTCGACATCGCGCGCCGCGCGGGCGATGTCGGCCGTGACCGAGCGCCATTGCGCGACGATCTGGGCGGCTCTTTCTGGACTTGTGGCCACGTTCGTCTCTCCTGTGCGTCCCGCGCTCTATCCGCAGCCGCGCGCCGCTGCAAGCGCACAGCCTAAAATCATTGACCGGCCCCCGGAAATCATGCTCATTGCCGGCGTTTTCACCGCAATTGCAACGATCAAAAAACGGGCGACGGATACATGGAACTGGAGCGCTACAACGCCCGCGAGGCCGAGCCGAAATGGCGGAAAATCTGGGATGAGCGCCAGACCTTCAAAACCCGCAACGAAGACCCGCGTCCGAAATATTATATTCTTGAAATGTTCCCCTACCCGTCGGGGCGCATCCACATGGGCCATGTGCGCAATTACACGATGGGCGACGTGATGGCGCGCTACAAGCGCGCCCGCGGCTTCAACGTGCTGCACCCGATGGGCTGGGACGCTTTCGGCATGCCGGCGGAAAACGCCGCGATGCAGAATAAAACCCATCCGGCGAAATGGACCTACGCCAATATCGACACGATGCGCGCCCAGCTGAAAAGCATGGGCCTGTCGCTCGACTGGTCGCGCGAGATCGCCACCTGCGACCCGAGCTATTACCGGCATCAGCAGCGCATGTTCCTCGACTTCCTCGCCGCGGGCCTCGTCTCGCGCAAGCAGTCGAAGGTCAACTGGGACCCGGTCGACCACACCGTTCTGGCGAATGAACAGGTCATCGACGGGCGCGGCTGGCGCTCGGGCGCGCTCGTCGAGCAGCGCGAGCTGACGCAATGGTTCTTCAAGATCACCGATTTCGCCCAGGACCTGTCCGACGCGCTCGATACGCTCGACCGCTGGCCGGAAAAGGTCCGCACGATGCAGCGCAACTGGATCGGCCGCTCGGAAGGCATGCTGGTGCGCTGGGCGCTGGCCCCCAACGAGGCCGGTTCGGAGATCGAAGTTTACACGACCCGCCCTGACACGCTGTTCGGCGCGAAGTTCCTGGCGCTGGCGCCCGATCACCCGCTGGCCGCCAAGGTCGCGGAAGGCAATCCCGAGCTCGCGGAATTCATCCAGGAATGCCGGCGTATCGGCACCTCCGTCGCCGCGCTGGAAACCGCGGAGAAGAAGGGCTTCGACACCGGCCTGCGCGCCGTGCATCCGTTCGACCCGAACTGGACGATTCCCGTTTACGTCGCCAATTTCATCCTGATGGATTACGGCACCGGCGCGATTTTCGGCTGCCCGGCGCACGACCAACGCGACCTTGATTTCGTCAACGCCTATGGCCTCGGCAATATTCCGGTCGTCTGTCCGCCGGACGTCGATCCGGCGAGTTTCGTCATTTCCGACACCGCCTATGACGGCGACGGCCGCCTGATCAATTCGCGCTTCCTCGACGGCATGACCATCGAGGCGGCCAAGGAGGAGATGGCGCGCCGGCTCGAAACCGCGACGCTCGACGGTCGCCCGCAGGGCAAAAGGCAGGTCAATTTCAAGCTGCGCGACTGGGGCATTTCGCGGCAGCGCTATTGGGGCTGCCCGATCCCGGTCATTCATTGCGCCGAATGCGGCCCTGTCGGCGTGCCCGTGGCCGACCTGCCGGTCAAGCTGCCCGACGACGTCGCCTTCGACCAGCCCGGCAACCCGCTCGACCGCCACCCGACCTGGAAACACGTCGGCTGCCCGAACTGCGGCAAGCCCGCGGTGCGCGAAACCGACACGATGGACACGTTCGTCGATTCGTCTTGGTATTTCGCCCGCTTTACCGATCCGTGGAATGAGACGTCGCCGACGACCCGCGACGTCGTCGATCGCTGGCTGCCGGTCGACCAATATATCGGCGGCATCGAGCACGCGATTCTGCACCTGCTCTATTCGCGTTTCTACACCCGCGCCATGCAGGCGACCGGGCATGCCGGCCTGAAGGAGCCCTTCGCCGGCCTGTTCACGCAGGGCATGGTCGTGCACGAGACCTATCGCGACGCGGACGGCAAATGGGTCGCCCCTGCCGAGATTCGCATCGAGGGCGGCGGCGTGCAGCGCAAGGCCTTCATGCTCGACAGCGGCGCGCCCGTCGAGATCGGCTCGATCGAGAAGATGTCGAAGTCGAAGCGCAACACCGTCGACCCGGACGACATCATCGCCAGCTATGGCGCCGACACGGCGCGCTGGTTCATGCTGTCGGATTCGCCGCCCGAGCGCGACGTCATCTGGACCGAGGAAGGCGTGCAGGGCGCCTCGCGGCTCGTGCAGCGTCTGTGGCGTCTGGTCGGCGAAATGGCCCGCATCGCCGAGGGCGCGCCACGGGAAGCGCCGGCGGCCTATTCGGACGCCGCGCAGGCGGTGCGCAAAGCCGCCCATGTCGCGCTGATCAAGATCGAGAACGACGTCGAGCGCCTGCGCTTCAACGTCTGCGTCGCGCATCTCAACGTGCTCGTCAACGCCTTGTCTTCCGCCGTCGGCGCCATCGAAAAGGCCGAGGTGGCGGACGATCTGCGCGCCGCTTTCCGCGAAGCCGCCGACATTCTCGTGCAACTTTTCGCGCCGATGATGCCGCATCTGGCGGAAGAATGCTGGACCCTGCTCGGCCATCAGACGCCGGTCGCGGAGGCCTCCTGGCCTGTTGCGGATCGTGCGCTTGTCGTCGAAGATGTGATAGTCTTGCCGGTGCAGGTGAATGGCAAGAAGCGCGCCGACGTGACGGTGCCGCGCGACGCCGACCAGAAGACGGTCGAAGCGGCGGCGCTGGCGTTGGACGCGGTTCAGCGGGCGCTCGAAGGCCGGCCGCCGAAGAAGGTCATCGTGGTGCCGCAGAGGATCGTCAATGTCGTCGCTTAAGCAGGGGCGTTTCATGCGCCGGACGGTTCTCGCATTCGCCATCGCCGCCGGCGCGCTTGTCGCCGGCGGTTGCCAGCCGCTTTACGGGCCGACCGTCAGCGGCGTTTCGCTCGAAAGCGAATTGCAGGCCATCGAAGTCAAGCCGGCGCCGGATCGCATCGGCCATTATATCGTCAACGAGCTGACCTTCGCGCTCAACGGAACCGGAACGAAAGTCGCGCCGAAATATCGCCTGACCGTCCTTGTCAAGGAGCGGGCGCAATCGCCGCTGATCGACACGGTTGTCGGCCGCGCCAGCTCCGCCACGGTGCTGGTCGACGCCTATTACGAACTCGAGCGCATCGGCAGCGACAATCTCGTCGCCAAGGGCTCGGTTTTCGTGACGCAGAGCTACGACCGGACAAGCCAGCGCCTGTCCAACGTCCGCGCCGCGCGCGATGCGGAAATCCGCGACGCCAAGGAGCTCGCGCGCCAGATTCGGGATCGCATCGCCCTCACCCTGTCGTCGCGGTAAGACCGCCTTGGTCGCCGTCAAGAGTTACGAGGCTGACCGTCAGCTCGCCAGCAAGCCGGCGCATATCGGGTTCTTTCTTGTCTTCGGCACGGATTCCGGCCTGATCGCCGAACGTGTGCGGCGCATCGTGCGCCTGTGCGTCGAAGATGTGAACGACCCGTTTCAGCTCGTTCGGCTCGATGGCGACGACATTGCCGCCGACCCCCTCAGGCTGGTCGACGAAGCCAATACGATCCCGATGTTCGGCGGACGTCGCGCCATCTGGATCGAGGCCGGATCCAAGAATTTCCTTCCCGCCCTGACGCAATTGTTCGACCTGCCGCCGACCGATTGCGCCATCATCGTCGAAGCCGGCGCGCTAAAGAAGGGCGCGCCGATGCGGGACGCCTTCGAACGCGCCAAGAACGCCTATGCCGTTGAATGCTATCCTGACTCGGCGCAGGATCTCGAACGCCTGATCGACGCCGAAGCGCGCGCCATGCGGCTGTCGGTCGAGCCGGATGCCCGCAAGCTCCTGGTTTCCCTGCTTGGCGAGGACCGCCTGACCACCCGGTCCGAATTGTCGAAATTGCTGCTCTACGCCCATGGCGAGAAACACGTCACCTACGAGCATGTCGAGGCCATCGTCGCCGACGCCTCGGCGGTGGCGCTCGACAATGCCGTCAATGGCGCCTTCGGCAACAAGCTGGCGACGCTGGATGAGACGATCGAGCGTGTGTTTTCCAGCGGCGGCGACCACAACATGCTGATCGCCGGCGCCATGCGGCATGCGACAGCTTTGCATCGGGCCCGAATCGAAATGGACGCGGGAGCGCCCGCCGATCAGGTCGTCTACAGGGTCGGCCGCGGTCCGAAAGATCGCATGGCGGAACTTTCCCGGCAATTACGCGCCTGGACGAGCGAACAATTGACGGAAGTGATCCTGATGCTCGGACGCACCAGCGCCCAGACGCGCACGGCGCCGAGACTGGCGCGCGCGGTGACCACGCGCGCCTTCTGGGAAATCGCCAGGCGCGCGCGGGCGCGCCGGGTCTAGGCCTTCAGCCGCTGGCATAGACTGTCGAGCTGATCCAGGCTCTTGTAGCGAATGCGCACTTCGCCGGCCTCGCCGCGATGCGCGATCGTCACCGCCAGGCCGAGAACCTCCGTCAGCGCGCGTTCCAGCGCGCGGGTGTCGGCGTCGCCCTCCGGCGCGTGTTTTCCCGGCACGGCGGCGCGTTCAGCCTTCGGATTTTGCGCCTCCTGGGCAAGCCGTTCCACATCGCGGACGGTCAGGCCCTGATCGACGATCTTGCGCGCAACTGCGTCAGCGTCCGGAATCGTCAAAAGCGCGCGCGCATGCCCGGCGGAGATCGAGCCGACAGCGAGCAGGCCCTTTGCGCCTTCCGGCAATTTCAGCAAACGCAAAGTGTTGGCGATATGGCTGCGGCTCTTGCCGATGATCTTGGCGAGATCGGCCTGGCTGTAGCCGAATTCGGACGACAGCTGTTCGTAGCCCATCGCCTCTTCGAGCGCATTGAGGTCTGCGCGCTGCACGTTCTCGACGATCGCCAGCTCCAGAGCCTCACGATCGCCAACCTCCGCCAGAATGACCGGCACGTCATGCAGACCGGCGCGCTGCGCCGCGCGCCAGCGCCGTTCGCCGGCGATGATTTCATAGGCATCGGCGACGCCCGCGATCGTGCGCGCGAGAATCGGCTGGAGCACGCCCTTTTCCCGAATGGAATTGGCGAGATCCTCAAGATCGGCCTCTTCAAAGGCCTTGCGCGGATTGCGCGGGTTGGGCCGGAGAAACTCGATCGGCACCCTCTTCTGGCCGCGCGCGCGGTCGACAACCGCGCCCTCGTCGACCGCGTCCCCAATGAGTGCGGCAAGACCCCGGCCGAGACGGGGCCGATGTTCCTCAGCCATGCCAATCCTCTTTGATGCTTGATCTTAAACGCCCACGCGCTCACGCGGCGCGCAGCAGCCGTTCACGCTGGATGATCTCCGACGCCAGACGCAGATAGGCCTGGCTGCCCGTGCATTTCAGGTCGTAAAGCAGCACCGGCTTGCCGTGCGACGGCGCTTCCGACACACGAACATTGCGCGGAATGATGGTCTCATAGACCTTTTCGCCCATGAAATGACGAACGTCGTCGACAACCTGATTGGACAGATTATTGCGCGGATCGAACATTGTCAGCACGACGCCATGGATCGCCAATTCGGGGTTGAGAGACTTCTTGACCTGATCCACGGTCGAAAGAAGCTGCGACAAGCCTTCCAGCGCAAAAAACTCGCACTGGAGCGGCACCAGCACCGAATCCGCCGCACTCAAGGCATTGATCGTCAAGAGATTGAGCGAGGGTGGGCAATCGACCAGGACATAGGTGATGCGCTCGGCCTCGGGCACGAACGCCTGCTCGGCCTCGAAATCCCGCAATGCCTTTCGGAGACGAAACGCTCGATCCTTTTGCGGCGCGATCTCCAACTCAACGCCAAGCAGATCGAGCGTCGACGGCGCCACCGACAGGCGCGGCACGGCCGTTTCCTGAACAACCTGCGCCAGCGGCATGTCGCCGATCATCACGTCGAACGTCGAAACCTTGCGCGATTTCCGATCGATGCCGAGGCCGGTCGAGGCGTTGCCTTGCGGATCGAGATCCACAATCAGAACTCGCTCGCCAATAGCGGCGAGCGCTGTACCGAGGTTGATCGCTGTCGTGGTCTTGCCGACGCCACCCTTTTGATTGGCAAGAACCAGAACCCGCATATTGGATGTGATCGACACGAGATTACCCCTCAAAATCGGGATCCAGCGACCATTCAGACTGCACTGGCGACGACGATACGCGCTGAACGATCTGTTTCGCTTGGTCTTAAATTCAAATGAATTCTACTATCCATAGCAAGTTGGGTCAATTCAGACCCAACATCTTGTCCCTTGGGGAACAGCCCAATCGCACCGTTTTCGAGATATTCCTGTGCATATCCCAACAATGTCGGCAGGTCGGCAAGAGCGCGGGCCGTGACGACGTCAACGGGCTGCCTGATGACGGCTTCGGATGCCTCGATCCGGCAATTATGCACAGTGACCGGCGACCCTGTTTCACGTGAAACTTCCCGCAGAAACGCGCATTTGCGCTGATCGCTCTCCACGAGCTGGATATCGCCGGTTCCGGCCTGCTTAAGCATTATCCCGATAATCAATCCGGGGAACCCGCCGCCGGAGCCGAGATCAAGCCAATGTTTCCTCCCCGCGCCGAGCTCGAACAATTGCGCCGAATCCCAAAAATGCCTCTGCCAAACCTCGTCAAGCGTCCGGGCGGCGACAAGATTGATTGTTTTCTGCCATTTCCGCAGCAAACCTTCATAGATCTCGAACTGCCGCATGCCATCCGCGTCGATCTGAAATCGCTCGGAAAATTTGCGCTTGATCTCGGCCGAATTGCTCATGACCGCATTTCTTTCGTTACCGAATCATTCGCGTTCCGGGAATGCGCCGCCAGAAGCATCAATGCCGCAGGCGTGATGCCCTCAACACGCGAAGCTTGGCCAAGGGTGCAGGGACGCAAACTGCCAAGACGGGCGCGAAGCTCAGTCGACAGGCCCGGCATAGCCGAATAATCCAATGAAGATGGAATGAGCATAGCTTCGTCGCGGCGGTAGGCGCGGATATCGCGTTCCTGGCGGTCGAGATAAACGGCATATTTGGCGTCGATCTCGATCTGCTTGACGATGTCAGGGGCGATCGATCGCAAATCCGGCCAAATTCCGCACAAACGGGAAAAATCGATGTCCGAATGGCTCAGCAACTGAAATGCGGATCGCCTGACGCCGTCCTTGTTGAGCCGCAGTCCGAATTCCTCTGCGCGCGTCGGGCTCAAAGACAGCGACTCGAGCGTATCCCGGGCCTGGTTCAAGGCGTCCGTCCGTTCGACAAATTGCAGTTGACGCTGACTGCCGACGCAACCGACCGCCAAACCGCGTCCGGTCAGGCGCTGGTCTGCATTATCGGCGCGCAGAACCAAACGATATTCGGCGCGCGATGTGAACATGCGATAGGGTTCGCTGACGCCTCGCGTGATCAGGTCATCGATCATCACGCCAAGATACGCTTCTGAGCGATCGAAAATAATCTCGGGGCGCCCGCCAGAGCGCGCCGCAGCATTCAAACCAGCGACCAATCCCTGCGCCGCCGCTTCTTCATAACCTGTCGTGCCGTTGATCTGTCCCGCCAGAAACAATCCGGACACCCGCTTGCTCTCAAGCGTCGCCCGCAATTCCCTCGGATCGACATAATCATATTCAATGGCATATCCGGGGCGCTCGATCTCGACTTTCGCCAATCCCGGCATGGTGCGCAAAAATTGTTCCTGCACATCGGCGGGCAAGGACGTCGAAACCCCGTTCGGATATATCGTGTCGACGTCCAAGCCCTCAGGTTCGAGGAAGACCTGATGGGTTTCGCGATCGGCAAAGCGAACGATTTTGTCTTCAATCGACGGGCAATAGCGCGGACCGCGCCCTTCGATCGCGCCCGAATAGACCGCCGACGCGTGCAGGTTGCGCCGAATGATCTCGTGCCCCTCACCGGTCGTGCGCGTAATGAAACACGGCGCCTGAGCATTGGTGATTGCCTTGGTCAGCCGCGAAAACGGTTCCGGATCCGAATCGCCATCCTGACGTTCCAAAACGCTCCAATCGATCGTCTTGCCATTCAGCCGCGCCGGCGTGCCTGTCTTGAGCCGGCCAAGCTGAAAACCCGACGCATCCAGACTGTGGGCGAGGGCAACAGACGGCGCGTCGCCGAAGCGGCCAGCCGGCGCCGTCACGCTGCCGAGATGCGTGATTCCACGCAGAAACGTACCCGTTGCAACGACAATGCTCTTGCACGCCAAGAAGCCATGCTGGGTGACTTGCAACCCCTCTATCCGCCCCTCGACGACCACAAGCTCGACGGCTTCATCCTCGATGATCGTCAAACCGTCCTGAAGCCGCAGCATGTCCTGCATGCCGCGGGCATAGAGTTTGCGATCCGCCTGCGCGCGCGGTCCCTGGACAGCCGGTCCCTTTGAGCGGTTCAGAACGCGGAATTGAATGCCTGCATGATCGGCGACGCGCCCCATCAGGCCATCGAGCGCGTCGATCTCCCTGACAAGATGGCCCTTCCCGAGGCCACCGATGGCCGGATTGCACGACATGGCGCCGATCGTGTCAAAGCGCTGGGTGACAAGGGCCGTCGCAGCGCCCATCCGCGCGGACGCGGCCGCCGCTTCACAGCCTGCATGGCCGCCGCCAATGACGATGACATCATAAGATCGTTTCATAATCGATTGCATCGTATCCGAATCATTTGTTTCACGTGAAACATCACTTGCCGATACAGAAGCGTGAAAACACCAGGTCAAACACAGCTTCCGTGTCCATTGCCGTCGAAAGCTCTGTTAAAGCCTGCCGCGCCCACCGCAATTCCTCCGCAGCGATTTCGACCGGCAAATCGCCAGCCTCGTCTGCGAGTAAGGCGACACGCCCCATCGCGTCACGCAATCCCGTCTTATGGCGCACTCGCACTTCCGAACCGTCGGTGTGAAAACATTCGGATGCGAATCGACCAATGCGATTGAGAAGAGCTTCGATATTGGTTCCATCAACGCTGGAAATCGCCAGATCGGCATCCATTTCCTTGACATCGGGCCGCATATCCAGCTTCGTCGCGATACGCCAGACCGTCGTATCCGCGAAATTCATTCCGTCAACGAATCCAAATCCGTCGTCCAGCCATAAAACCAGATCGGCCTGGGATAGCCGCTTGCGTGTGCGCGCGATGCCCTCGCCTTCGAGCTCATCGCTCGTTTCCCGCAATCCCGCCGTATCGATCAGAACAACCGGATAGCCATCGATCTCGAGCGCAACCTCGATCACGTCGCGAGTCGTACCCGGTATGGCCGAAATGATCGCCGAATCGCGCTTTGACAAGGCGTTCAGCAACGACGATTTTCCAACGTTCGGTGCGCCCGCCAAGACCACGTTCAGACCATTGCGCAATTTCTCGGCCCGTTCACAGCCGTCGATCGCCCGACGCATGTCGGAGGCCATCTGCCTCAGTTCCAAGGTGATATGATCCCAACGGACGTGATCGACATCATCCTCATCGGAAAAATCGATATTGGATTCAAGCTCGGCTGAAATTTCCAGAAGACCTTGGCTCCAGGCCGAGAGCTGCCGGCCAAATTCCCCATCGCGCGATCGTAGCGCCGCGCGCCGCTGCTGTTCCGTTTCCGAATCGATGAGGTCGGCGAGTGCTTCAGCTGCCTCAAGCTTCATTTTACCGTTGACCACCGCGCGTCGCGCAAACTCTCCCGGCAAGGCAGGCCGCAAACCCTCAATCCCAGCCAGCTGCGCCAGCACGGCCTTGACGACGGCGCGGCCGCCATGAACGTGAAACTCCGCGCTATCCTCGCCTGTGAAACTGTTCGGTCCGGGAAACCACAAGACAAGCGCGTGATCCAGAATTTCGGCATCATGACCGCGCAACGTCCGATAGGCAGCGAAACGCGGAGCGGGCAAAGGGCCGGCAAGCCGCTCTATCGCCCTGGCTGCATCAGGCCCCGACACGCGGATCACAGCAATCGCAGCGCGCCCGGCGCCGCTGGCGGGCGCAAAAATCGTCAGTCCGTCGCCCTTCCAATTCATGCTGATCTCGCTACCCTTTCCCTAGGGAGATATCGTCAATGGCAAAAAACGAATTGGCTCGGGCCGTCAGCCCCTATCTTCTGCAACATGCCGAAAATCCCGTGCACTGGCGGGAATGGGGCCCCGAGGCGTTGGCGGAAGCGCAGGCGACGGACAAGCCGATTCTCTTGTCCATCGGCTATGCCGCCTGCCATTGGTGCCATGTCATGGCGCACGAAAGCTTCGAGCATGCTCCGACCGCTGCTCTCATGAACGAGCTCTTCGTGAATATCAAGGTCGATCGCGAGGAGCGCCCCGATATCGATCATCTCTATATGTCAGCCCTGCACGCTTTGGGAGAACAAGGCGGCTGGCCGTTGACGATGTTTCTGACGCCATCGGCAGAGCCGTTCTGGGGCGGAACCTATTTCCCACGTGAATCGAGGTATGGCCGTCCATCCTTCCGGGACGTTCTGTCGACAGTGGCCAAGGCCTACCAGACACAGGGCGCGGCGGTTGCGCAGAATGCCCGCGCCATCAGGGCGCATCTGGGTCAGACGGCCAATAGCCCGGCGTCCGAGCTCACGCTGTCGCATGCCGACCGGATCGGCGCCCTGCTCGCCGACGCCATGGATCCGATCAACGGCGGTCTTAAAGGCGCTCCGAAATTTCCAAATCCCTCGATACTTGAAAACGTCTGGCGCGCCGCTGATCGAGCCGGAAGCGAATCGATGCGTGGCCAGGTGTGCTTTGCCCTTGAGCAGATGTGTCGCGGCGGAATTTTCGACCACCTCGGCGGCGGATTTGCCCGCTATTCTGTCGATGCGCGATGGCTGGTCCCGCATTTCGAGAAGATGCTCTACGACAACGCCCAATTGCTCGAACTTCTCACGCTCGCCTGGTCAAGCACGCGCAAGCGGATTTTCGCCAGCGCCGCAGCACAGACAGCCGATTGGCTGCTGCGGGACATGCGCAATGAAGACGGTGGCTTTTGCGCCAGTCTCGATGCCGACAGCGAGGGAGTCGAGGGCAAGTTTTATGTTTGGACCTACGAGGAGATCATCGCGGCGCTTGGTCTTGACGAGGGTCGGGCTTTTGCCGTCGCCTATGACGTCCAACCGGGCGGCAATTGGCGGGATGAACATTCCGGACAGAATGTTTCGGTTCTGAATCGCCTCACCTCCGGAGATGACGACGACAATATCTGGGCCGATGCGCGCGCCCGATTGCGCGCGATCCGGGACACGCGCATTCGGCCGCAGCGTGACGACAAGATTCTTGCCGACTGGAATGGTCTGGCAATCGTGGCCTTCGTGCGTGCAGCCAAGACATTCGATCGTTCGGACTGGCTCGACGCCGCGCGGACCGCTTATCATTTCGTGCGCGACTCGATCTTGCCGCCAGACCGCCATGAGCGTTGGCACGCCTTTCGAAACGGCGTCCGCTCCGCCAAAGCTCTGGCGCTGGATTATGCCGCGATGGCCATGGCGGCTTTGGCCATGGCTGAAACCGGCCATACCTCGCAGCCATACCTGCGCGACGCAGAGGATTGGCTTGACCTGCTTTGGGCCGGCCATCAGGAACCGAACGGACTGCTGGCGATGTCGGCGCACGACGCCGCCGACATCTTGCTGCGTCTGACGCCGACGCATGACGACGCCATACCCAACGTTCACGGCTTGGCGGTGAAAGCGGCCGTGCTCCTGCACGGTTGGACCGGCGAAGTGAAATGGCTCGAGCGCGCCGACGCGCTCCTTGCGGCGACGACACCCTATGTTGAGGCGAATCCCGCAGGTCATACCGGCGTGCTGAACGCGCTCGATCTGAGGCATAATCTTCTACACGTCGTTATCATCGCGCCGCGGGATCACGAGCTTCGGCGCGTCGCTGGCGACATTCCGGATCTGAATCGAACCATCCAGGTCTACGCGTCAGGCGATGAGCTCCCGCCGGCGCATAGTTTGGCGCCGTTGGCGACGGATGCGCGGCCGGTCGCTTACGTCTGTTCCATGGATCGTTGTTCCGCCCCGGCGCATTCGCATGCGAAACTGGTCGACCGGATCTCAGCCTTTTCCGGCCATCGGACATGAAAAAGGGCGGCTTCGCGCCGCCCTGATTCACGTGAAACATTCGGACCCGAATCGATCAGGTGTTCATCGAATCGAAGAAGCTGGCGTTGCCCTTCGGCGTTTCGCGCAATTTGCCGAGCAGGAATTCGATGGCGTCGACCGTGCCCATCGGATTGAGGATGCGGCGCAGCACGTACATCTTCTTGAGAATGTCGGCCGGCACCAGCAATTCCTCTTTGCGCGTGCCCGAACGGGTAATGTCGATCGACGGGAACGTGCGCTTGTCCGCGACCTTGCGGTCGAGGATGATTTCTGAATTGCCCGTGCCCTTGAACTCTTCGAAGATGACTTCGTCCATGCGCGAGCCCGTGTCGATCAGCGCCGTGGCGATGATCGTCAGCGAACCGCCCTCCTCGATGTTGCGCGCCGCGCCGAAGAACCGCTTCGGCCGTTGCAGCGCATTGGCGTCGACGCCGCCGGTGAGCACCTTGCCCGAGGACGGCACAACCGTGTTGTAGGCGCGGCCAAGGCGGGTGATGGAATCGAGCAGGATGACGACGTCGCGGCCATGCTCGACCAGGCGCTTCGCCTTCTCGATCACCATTTCGGCGACCTGCACGTGACGCACCGCCGGCTCGTCGAAGGTCGACGAAACGACTTCGCCCTTCACCGACCGCTGCATGTCGGTCACTTCTTCCGGACGCTCGTCGATCAGCAGAACGATCAGATAGCATTCGGGATGATTGGCCGTGACCGACTGTGCGATGTTTTGCAGCAGCACGGTCTTGCCCGTGCGCGGCGGCGCAACGATGAGCGCGCGCTGGCCCTTGCCGATCGGCGCGACGATATCGATGACGCGCGACGAGAAATCCTTGCGGGTCGGATCCTCGATTTCGAGCTTCAGCCTCTCGTCCGGATAGAGCGGCGTCAGATTGTCGAAATGGACCTTGTGATGGACTTTTTCCGGATCCTCGAAATTGATCAGATTGACCTTGAGCAGGGCGAAATAGCGCTCGCCTTCCTTCGGGCTCCGGATCATGCCTTCGACCGTATCGCCGGTGCGCAGGCCGAAACGGCGGATCTGCGAAGGCGAGACGTAGATATCGTCCGGGCCGGCAAGATAATTCGCGTCGGGCGAACGCAGAAAGCCGAAGCCGTCCTGCAGCACTTCGACGACGCCTTCGCCGATGATTTCGATATCGCGGCTGGCGAGCTGCTTCAGAATGGCGAACAGCAGCTCCTGCTTGCGCATGGTGGAGGCGTTTTCGACCTCGTGCTCTTCCGCAAAGGTGAGCAATTCGGTCGGCGATTTCAGCTTCAGATCCTGGAGCTTGATTTCCCGCATCGGGATAGTCCTTGGCTGTGCTGGCGCCCGGAGCGCCAAGAATAATGTGAGGAAATGTAAGCCTGGCCGATTGCTTCGACCCATATCGTCCAGCGCGGTCAGGTCGCGACGCGGCGATATGGCTTTTGAGGAGAGGCCCAAGCGATACGGCGAATCGCACGTCTTGACAAGAGCATTGCCCTTGCCGCCGCCGTCAGGCCTGGCGCGTCAGAACGGCTTGACGACGACGAAGATGACGATGCCGATCATCAGCAAGGTCGGAATCTCGTTCACCACGCGGAAATAGACGCCGCTGCGAATATTGCGGTCTTCGGCGAAAGCCTTGCGCTGCGCCGAAAGCCAGCCGTGCACGCCCGACATCAGCACGACAAGCAAAAGCTTGGCGTGGAACCAGCCATGGCTGAAGAATTGCTGCTGCCACGCGATCGCCAGACCGCTGACCCAGGCGACGACCATCGCCGGCGTCATGATGGCGCGCAGCAGGCGGCGCTCCATCACCTTGAAGGTTTCGGATTGCTGCGAGCCTTTCGGCGCGTCGGCATGATAGACGAACAGCCGCGGCAGATAGAGCATGCCGGCCATCCACGAAATGACCGCCAGGATATGGATGACCCTCAGCCAGAGATAGTCCACGACTCAGCCCTCCGCGCGCACGACCCGCAACAGCCGTTCGACATGTTCGATCGGCGTCTGCGGCAGAATGCCGTGACCGAGATTGAAAATGTGCGGGCGGCCCCGGAATGTCTCGAGGATATGGCGCACGCTGGCGTCGAGGCGCTCTCCGCCGGCAATCAGCGCCAGCGGATCGAGGTTGCCTTGTACCGGGACAGCGTCGGCAACGACAGCGCGGACGAAGTGCGGCGCGACCGATGTGTCGAGCCCGACCATGTTCACCCCGGTCGCCTGCGCATAGCCGGCAAGATGGCTCGTCGCATTGCGCGGGAAGCCGATGATGCGCGCATCAGGCCGGCGCTGGCGCAGGCCGGCGACGATCGCCGCAACGGGCTTGAGGCACCATTGCTCGAATTCGAGCGCCGGCAGAACCCCCGCCCACGAGTCGAAAATCTGCACTGCTTCGACGCCGGCTTCCAGCTGACGGTCGAGATAATCGATCGAAGCCTGCACCAGACGCTCGATCAGGCGGCCGAACAATTCGGGGTGCTGGTAGGCAAAGAGCCGCGCCGGCGCCTGTTCGGGCGTGCCGCGCCCGGCGATCATATAGCTGGCCACCGTCCAAGGCGCGCCACAGAAGCCGAGGAACGTGGTGTCGGACGGCAGAGCGCTCTTGACCCGGTCGATCGTCTCGAAGACAGGGCCGAGGCGTTCCAGATCGATCCTTTCGAAGAGCCTGGAAAAATCCGCTTCGCTTTCGATCGGCGTCAGGCGCGGCCCTTCCCCGGTTTCGAATGAAACGCTTTGGCCGAGCGCGTCGGGAACAACCAGAATGTCGCTGAACAGGATGGCGGCGTCGAAACCGAATCGCCGGATTGGCTGCAGCGTCGCTTCGGCCGCAAGTTTCGGCGAATAGCAGAAATCGATGAAGGTCGGCGCCGTGGCGCGGATTTCACGATATTCCGGCAGATAGCGTCCGGCCTGTCGCATCAGCCAGATCGGTCGCCGGTCGAGGGCTTCGCCGTTCATGACGCGCAGGAACGGTTTGACGGACGAGGAGGACGGAGCGCTCAAGTAATATAATCCTTGAATCTAGGAATCTGTTTTTGAGTCTGATTGCCTTGGGATTAGACGCATTCAGGCCGATCCACAATGGTTCTTGCCCTTTTCACCAGCCTGCGCCTTGACCAAGAGCGCAGCCGCGGGCCTGTGGATGATTAACGATTCATTAAGAGATTCACCGGCCCCAAAGGTTAACGAGATGTGAATCGCGGAGTCGATAACCTCGACCTCTCCCAACGCGGCGAATCCGCCCCTATTCCAATTCACAATCGCTCGCCTGTTGATTGTCCGACCCGGAAAGACGATGTTGGGCACAGGCGGTCGGGGCATCGCCGCAAGATCGCAATTCTGTCCACAACGCGCCCGACCGGCCGGGGACAAATTTCCGCACGGGGCAGATTCGCCATGGGCCGCAACTACTTCCATCTTCATCTCGTCTCCGATGCCACGGGCGAGACGCTGATAGCGGTCAGCCGCGCCGCCGCCGCCCAATATCAGGGCGTATCGTCGATCGAACATATCTACCCGCTGGTGCGTTCGCGCGCGCAGCTTGAAAAGGCCATCAGCGAGATCGAGGCGGCGCCCGGCATCGTGCTGTTCACGCTCGTCGACGCCGAGCTGACGACCCGCCTCGAGGAAGCCTGCCGCGAAACCGGCTCGCTCTGCCTGTCGGTGCTGCAGCCGATCCTCGGCCTGTTCCAGTCCTATCTCGGCACCGCGGCTACGCCGCGCCCCGGCGCGCAGCACATGCTCAACGCCGATTATTTCAAGCGCATCGACGCGCTCAATTTCACCATGGTGCATGACGACGGCCAATTGCCGGAAAATCTGGAAGAAGCTGAAGTCATCCTGCTCGGCGTCAGCCGCACGTCGAAAACGCCGACGAGCATCTATCTCGCCAATCGCGGCATCAAGACCGCCAATGTGCCGCTCGTGCCGGGCGTCTCGCTGCCTGAATCCCTGTCGCGCGTCAAAAATCCCCTGATCGTCGGTCTGATCGCCTCGCCGGAACGGATCGTGCAAATTCGCCAAAACCGCCTGCTGGCGTTGAAGGCGGATACGGAATCGCCCTATGTCGATCGCATGTTCGTCGCCGAGGAAGTGGCGCAGGCCCGCAAACTCTTTACCCAGAACGGCTGGCCGACGATCGACGTCAGCCGTCGCTCCATCGAGGAAACCGCGGCCGCGATCATGGATCTCTATCGCATGCACCGCATGAAATTCATCGTGGAAGCGTGATTGCCGGCAATGCCCAGTCTGTGGATCGCGGAAAAGCCGCTCGTTCTCGCATCTAAAAGCCGCAGCCGGCAGGCGCTCCTGGCCTCCGCCGGCATTCCCTTCATGGCCCAGCCCGCCGACATCGACGAGCGCGCGCTGGAAGAGGACTTTGCCGGAGCAGGCGGCGATGAGGTCGCGCGTCGCCTTGCCGGCGCCAAGGCCATGTCCGTCTCGGAGCATTACGCCGGCCGCCTTGTGCTTGGCGCCGACCAAACGCTCAGCCTCGACGCAACGGTCTTTTCCAAGCCGTTCGATGCCGAAGCCGCCGCGCGGCAAATCGAAACCCTCGCAGGCAAGACGCATGTCCTGCATTCCGCCATCTGCCTGGTCTGCGATGGCGAGGTGCTGTTCGAAGCGGCGCCGCAGGCGCGGCTGACCATGCGGCCGCTGTCGTCCGCATTCATCGCCCGTTATGTCGAGGCCGCCGGACCGGCGATCCTCGACAGCGTCGGCGCCTATCAGCTCGAAGGCCTCGGCATTCATCTCTTCGATCGCGTCGAGGGCGATCATTCGACTATCCTCGGCTTGCCCCTGATCGAACTCCTCGGCTTTTTGCGCGCCCACGGAAGCCTCGCCGCATGACAAACTCGCCCTCCATTCCGCGCGCCTGCGTCATCGGCTATCCGGTCAAACATTCGCGCTCGCCGATGATCCATTCCTATTGGCTGGCGAAATACAGCCTCGTCGGCGCCTATGGCCGCGCCGAAGTCGCGCCGGAAGATTTTGCCGCCTTCCTGGACGGCATGGCGGAAAGCGGCCTCGTCGGCGGCAACGTTACCGTGCCGCACAAGGAGACGGCCTTCCGCGCCTGCGCCGTTCGCACGCCGACGGCCGAGGCGCTCGGCGCTGTGAACACCTTGTGGATTGAAGGTGGAAAACTGCACGGCGACAACACCGATGTCGCTGGATTTCTCGGCGCCTTAGACGCCGAGGCTCCCGGCTGGGACGCCCGGTTGAAAACCGCCGTCGTGCTCGGCGCCGGCGGCGCCGCCCGCGCCATCCTGCAAGGGCTCAAATCGCGCGGCGCGCAAAATATCCGCCTGATCAATCGCAGCCGGTCCCGCGCCGAGGAGCTGGCGCGGCATTTCGGCGGCGTCGAAATCATCGATTGGGACGCCCGCAACGCGGCGCTGCGCGACGCCGACATCCTGGTCAATACGACCTCGCTCGGCATGAAGGGGCAGCCGCCGCTCGATATCGATCTCGCGGCGCTGCCCGACCATGCAATTGTCGACGACATTGTTTATGTGCCGCTGGAAACGCCGCTGCTGGCGCAGGCGCGCGCCCGCGGCCTGCGCATTGTCGGCGGCCTCGGTATGCTGCTGCATCAGGCCGTTCCGGGATTTGAACGCTGGTTCGGCGTCCGGCCCGAGGTGACGGCGGACCTTCGGGCGCTGATCGAAGCGGATGTGAGGGGCGCTGCCTGATGTTCATTCTCGGTCTCACCGGCTCGATCGGCATGGGAAAATCGGCGACCGCGGCGATGCTGCGGCGCTCCGGCGTGCCGGTGCACGACGCCGACGCCGTTGTGCATGCGCTCTATCGCGGGCGCGCTGCGCCGCTGGTCGAACAGGCCTTTCCCGGAACGGTGCGCGACGGCGTCGTCGACCGCGATGCGCTCGGCAAGCGCATTCTTGGCGATCAGGCGGCGCTTCGGCGTCTGGAGGCGATCGTCCATCCGTTGGTGCGCGACGCCCGCGACGCCTTTCTTGAAACATGCCGGCGTTCCGGCGCGCGGATCTGCGTGCTCGACGTGCCGCTGCTGTTCGAAACGGGCGGCGAACGGTCGGTCGACGCCGTCGCGGTCGTCTCGGCGCCGGCCGATGTGCAGCGCGCCCGCGTGCTGGCGCGGCCGGGCGCGAGCGCCGAGCGCTTCGAGGCGATTCTGTCGAAACAAGTGCCCGACGCCGAAAAACGCCGGCGCGCCCATTTCGTCATCGATACGAGCCGGGGGTTTCCCGCCGCCGAACGGCAGGTGGCGGCTATGCTGCGGGCTTTGGCCGGCGCCGCCGGCAAACGCGAGAAAGACGCCTGATGCGCGAAATCGTCTTCGATACGGAAACGACCGGGCTGGATCCGCTGAAGGGCGACCGGATCGTCGAGATCGGCTGCGTCGAGATCTACAACACGATCCCGACCGGCCAGACCTTCCATGTCTACCTCGACCCCGAGCGCGATATGCCGGAGGAGGCCTTCCGCGTTCACGGCCTGTCGAGCGAATTTCTGACTGGCAAGCCGTTGTTTTCGACGATCGTCGACGATTTCCTGAGCTTCATCGGCGACGCCAATCTCGTCGCGCATAACGCTGAATTCGACATGCGCTTCATCAACGCGGAACTGGCGCGGGTGGGCCGCTCCCGTATCCCGCAAGAGCGCATCGTCGACACGCTGATCCTGGCCCGCCGCAAACATCCGGGCGCGTCCAACAGCCTTGACGCCTTGTGTGCGCGCTATGGCGTCGACACCTCGCGCCGCACCAAGCATGGCGCGCTGCTCGACTCCGAACTGCTCGCGGAAGTCTACGCCGAATTGATGGGCGGGCGGCAGGCGGCGCTGGTGCTGACGGAAAGCATCGTGACCGCGGCTGAGGCCATCGTGCGCGAAATCGGCCAGCGCGCCGCGCCGCTGGCCCCGGCGCTGACAGCCGACGAAGCCCAAGCGCATCAGGCCTTCGTCGCCCGACTGGGCGAAAAGGCGATCTGGCTGAAATATCAGTCCTGAAACGAAATCGGACGCCCTTTCGGGCGTCCGATTGAAGCACATGAGCTTGTGGAAACGCTCAGGCCTGGCCCTGCTGCTGCAGGTCGGCGACGCGCTGCTGATAGAGCGCGTGGAAATCGATCGGATCGATGTAGAGGGGCGGGAAACCGCCGTTGCGAACCGCGTCGGCGATGATCTGGCGCGCGAAGGGGAACAGCAGGCGCGGGCATTCGATCATGACGACCGGATGCGCCTGGTCTTCCGGAATATTGGTCAGGCGGAACACGCCGGCGTAATCCAGCTCGAACTTGAACAGGGTGCCCGCGCCCTCTCCGGCCGAACCTTCGAGCACCAGGCTGACTTCGAAGTCGTTTTCAGCAAGCTGGCGCGCGTTGACATTCACCTGGATGGAAATGTTCGGAGCGGTTTCCTGCGGACCGAGCGACTGCGGCGCATTCGGGTTCTCGAACGACAGATCCTTCGTATATTGAACCAGCGCATTCAGGGCCGGGCCCTGGGACGCCGCGCCATTGCCATTCGCTTCGGCCATTCCATGTCTCCTTGGGTCGTGCGGGACCGCAGACCGATCACGCGTGAGGACGCATGACCGCAGGCGGTAGCATTTTTGATTTCAGCTCACAAGAAGGCGATCAGACGCGCTTTCGCAATTCCCCGGATCGTGACATTTGCGCGTCGTCGACGCGCATCCAGTCCTCGGGCGACAGTTCGACCACGCCATCGCGCTGCGACCGCGCGCCGCCGCCGCCTTTGCCGAAGCGCGCAGCGAGCAATTGCCGCAGCGAGGGCGCCGCCAGCGCCAGGCCGACAATATCGGTCAGAAAGCCGGGAAGGATCAGCAGAACCGAGGCGAGCGCCGCCAGCGTGCCGTCGAGCATAGCGCCTTCGGCCAAGGTTTCCCCGTTCACCGCGCGCCGCAGGCCGCGCGCCGCGCCCATGCCGAGTTGGCGCAACATGACGACGCCGGCAAGGCTCGTCAGCAGGCCGAGCAGGATCGCGCCCGTCCAGCCGGCGACATGGACGACGAGCGCCAGCGCGGCCATTTCGCCCATGAACCAGACGATCATGGAAATCGCAAACCAGGACGGCCGACGCATGGCGACTCCGAAAAAAATCGTGCGCCGGCTTCCAATCGCGGCGTTAAGTGACGCTTGGCTTGTCGCGGGGCTTGGCGAATGTTACCCACGACCACACATAATGCATATGAGGAGGGACGAGCCGTCGCGCAAGCGTCTCATTTGCGGCCGGGGCCCTGCTGAATAGAGATGTAGGCAATGGACGTCACGACTCTGATTTTTGCGGCGCTCGCCGTTTTCGTTGTGTGGAAGCTGCGCTCGGTGCTGGGCGCGCGCACAGGGGCTGAAAAGCCGCCGTTTGATCCGCTGGCGCGGCGCAAGACGCCGCAGGAGGCGGAAAATTCAAATGTCGTGCGTTTGCCGGGAGCGGCCAACGATCAGGGCGCGCCGCTCAAGAGCAACCGCTGGGCGGGAATCGCCGAGCCGGGAACGCCGCTCGCCGCCAACCTCGATTCCATCGCCGCCGTCGATCCGAATTTCGTCGGCTCGGCCTTTCTTGGCGGCGCCAAGGCGGCTTATGAAATGATCGTCGGGGCGTTTGCGGCCGGCGATCGACAAGCCTTGCGCCCGCTTCTCGCCAAGGACGTGATGGACAGCTTCGAGGCGGCCATCGCCGCGCGTGAGAAAAGCGGCGAAAAGGTCGAAAGCACCTTTGTCTCCATTGATCGCGCCACGATCGAGGAGGCGCAATTGCGCATGGGGACAGCGCAGGTCGCCGTTCGCTTCCAGTCCAAGCTGATCACCGCGACGCGCGACGCCTCCGGCCGCATCGTCGACGGCGATCCGGAGAAGGTGACCGACGTCATCGATATCTGGACCTTCGCGCGCGACACGAAAACGCGCGATCCCAACTGGAAACTCGTCGCCACCGAAACCGTGCATTGACGCCCGGCGTCGCAGGACGTCGTCGTGAGCTTCGCCGCCCCCCTTGCCGCGGGTCATCGCCTCGAGCCGCTTGAGGTCGCGCGCCTGCCGGGATTTCGCGACGACGACCTCATGGCCGCTTTCGCGACGTTCCGCGCCAGCAGCGCGGCGATCGTCGCCGGTCAGGCGGAACTAAGGCCCGGCAAGGCGGCCGACACAGGCTTGCGCGCCGTCTGCCGCGCAGCCTTGAGCGTAACAATCGCCGACCCGTCAGCGGCGGCGCGGTTCTTCGAAACGCATTTTGCCCCGCATCGCGTCGTGCCGATCGACGGCGCCGGCCACAGCCAGCGCGGCTTTCTCACCGGCTATTACGAGCCGGTCGTCGCCGCCTCGCCCGTGCGCACGGCGGATTTCGCCACGCCCATCCTCGCCCGCCCGGCCGATCTTGAAAGCTTCGACGCCATCGTGACGATAGGTCCGCTCGCCGGCCTTGCCGCCGCGCGGCGGCGCGGCGACGGTGGGCGCGAACCTTTTCCTGATCGCGCTGCGATCGAGGACGGCGCGCTCGGCGCCGCAGCGCAGGCCGTCGCCTGGGTGCGCGACCCGATCGAGCGCTTCCTCATTCAGGTGCAGGGTTCGGCCCGGCTGCGCTGGCCCGACGGTTCGACCGCCCGGCTCGTCTATTCCGGGCGCAATGGTCAGCCCTATACGTCCATCGGCCGGATTCTGGTCGAGGAAGGCCATGTGCCGGCGGACCGGATGTCGCTCGCGGCCTTGAAGCAATGGGTGCGCGCGCAGGGACAGGACGCGGGCGCGCCCGGTTGCGCGCTGATGCGGCGCAACCGCTCCTTCGTCTTCTTTCGCCTCGAAAACGCGGGCGATCCGGCCGCCGGGCCGATCGGCGCGGCGGGCCTGTCGTTGACGCGGCTGCGCTCGATCGCGGTCGACAGAACCCTCTGGCCCTATGGTCTGCCCTTCTGGATCGACGCCGACATTCCGTGGAGCGAACCAAAGCCGACGCCGTTTCGCCGGCTGATGGTGGCGCAGGACACCGGCTCGGCTATTGTCGGGCCGGCGCGGGCCGATATTTTCTTCGGTTCCGGCGACGAAGCCGGCGCGCGGGCCGGCGATATTCGCCATCCGGGCGATTTCGTCGTTTTTCTGCCGGCGATGGAGGGGCGGCCATGAAGGACCTGACGCCGCTTCTGCGCCAACCGCGTCGCCGGCTGCTGACGGACGACGAAATCGCCCTGTGGATCGAAGTGACGCGGAGCGTCGCGCCGCGACCGGGCGTCGCCGCGCCGAAACCGGGCGCGCAGCCGCCCGAACCGCCGCCCGCGACAGCGGCCCGTCCCGCGCCCGTCCGCCCCGCGCTTGCGCCCTATGTTCCGCCGCCGCAATCGCGGCCGGCCATTCCGCCGTTGGCGCGTCTGGAGCGGCGGCTGAAACAGAACCTGCTGCGCGGCCGCATGCAGGTCGACGGCGTCATTGATCTGCACGGCATGCGCCAGAACGAAGCCCATGCGGCGCTGATCCGCTTTCTGCATCAGGCGCAGGCGCGTCATGACAAAATCGTGCTCGTCGTCACCGGGAAGGGCGTCGGCAAGGCCTGGCTCGAAGACAATTTCATGCGCGAAGCCGGCGTTCTGCGTCGCGCCGTGCCGCAATGGCTGAGCGCGCCGGAATTGCGCGCGACCGTCGCCGGCTACGAAGAAGCCGGCCAGGGACACGGCGGCTCGGGGGCGCTCTATGTCCGCCTGCGCCGCGCCGACCGCGCATCGCGCCTGGGAAGTCTGCGATGACGCCTTTCGGTCGCAAATTGCGCGAATTGCGCGCCGCGCGCGGCGTGTCGCTGAAGGAAATGGCGGCCGGCCTCGAAGTGTCGCCCGCCTATCTGTCGGCGCTGGAACACGGCCGGCGCGGCGTTCCGACCTGGTTTCTGGTGCAACGCATCATCGTCTATTTCAACGTCATCTGGGACGATGCGCACGAGCTTGAGCGTCTGGCGCAGATCTCCAATCCGCGCGTCACCGTCGATACCGCCGGAATGGACCCGAAGGCGACGGAATTGGCCAATCGACTCGCGCGCGACATCGGCGAATTGTCGGGCGACGATCTTGACGACCTGATCCGGCGACTCGAGGCCGCGCGGCTGCGCAAGATCGGGCGCGATCGCGCTTGACGCATGCCGCCGCCCGGTGCGAAGAGCCCTTTCCCCGCCCGCTTCGAAAGTCCGCAAGAATGACGCATCGCCACGACATCCTCGCCCTCGGCAACGCCATTGTCGATCTGATCGCCATGACGGATGACGATTTCCTCGCCCGGCAGAAAGTGCACAAGGGCGCGATGGCGCTGATCGATGAGGCGCGGGCCGAGAAGCTCTATGCCGCCATGGGCCCGGTGACGACGATCTCGGGCGGCTCCGCCGCCAACACGATTGTCGGCGCGGCGGCGCTCGGCGCGCGCACGGCCTTCATCGGCAAGGTCAAGGACGATGAGACCGGCCGCGCCTTCGCCCACGACATCCGCGCCACGGGCGTGCATTTCGACACCGCCCCGGCCCGGCATGGCGCGGCGACGGCGCGTTGCTTCGTTCTGGTGACGCCGGACGGCCAGCGCACGATGAACACCTATCTTGGCGCCTGTCAGGCGCTGACCGAGGACGATGTTGACGAAGCAACCGTCAAGGCGGCCAAGATCGTCTATCTCGAAGGCTATCTCTGGGATCCGCCGGAAGCGAAAAAGGCCTTCCGCAAGGCGGCCGACATCGCCCATGCGGCGGGCCGGCGCGTGGCGTTGACCCTGTCGGATTCCTTCTGCGTCGATCGCTATCGCGAGGAATTCCTCGACCTGATCCGCACCAGAACCGTCGACATCGTCTTCGCCAACGAGAGCGAATTGCACGCGCTCTACCAGACGGCGGATTTCGACACCGCGATCAATCTTTTGCGCGAAGAAGCGCAGCTCGCCGCGATCACCCGGTCGGAAAAGGGCTCGCTCGTCGTCACGCGCGAGGAAACGCACGCCATTCCGGCCTTCCCGGTCGAGCGCGTCGTCGATACGACCGGAGCGGGCGATCTCTTCGCCGCTGGCTTCCTCGCGGGTCTGTCCAAGGGCGCGGCCCTCGACCATTGCGCCCGCCTCGGCGCGCTGGCCGCAGCCGAGATCATCCAGCATATCGGCGCGCGGCCCGAGGCCAACCTTGCGGCGCTCGCCGCCGAAAACGGCCTGAGCCTTTAGTTTTTCAAGCGAAGCGCCAACCGATTCGCGGAAAAAAGCGTCGGGACAAGAAACAACATCGCTCCTGATGCGATCGGGAGCGATGGTCTGATCAGAGCTTGCGCAAAGCCACTTCTTCGATGCGGTGGCTCGCGCCCTTGGTCAGCACCAGGCTGGCGCGCGCCCGCGTCGGCAGCACGTTTTCATGCAGATTGGCCAGGTTGATGCGCGCCCAGATGTCGCGCGCCGTCGCTTCGGCCTGCTGGTCGGTGAGATCGGCATATTTGCCGAAATAGCTGCGCGGGTCGCGGAAGGCGGTCTCGCGCAGCCGCATGAAGCGCGCGACATACCATTTCTCCAGCAGATCTTCCTCGGCGTGCAGATAGACCGAGAAGTCGAAGAAATCCGACACGACCGGGATGGCTTCTCCGCCCTTCGGCCGGCGGCCCGGGATGAGGACGTTGAGCCCCTCGACGATCAGAATGTCCGGGCGGTCGACGACGACATGTTCATCGGGCACGACGTCATAGACGAGATGCGAATAGACCGGGGCGCGCACATTGCTCTTGCCGCCCTTCACGTCCGACAGGAAGCGCAGCAGCGCCGCGCCGTCGTAGCTTTCGGGAAAGCCCTTCTTCTCCATCAACCCGTCGCGCTGCAGCACGGAGTTGGGGTAGAGAAAGCCGTCCGTCGTCACGAGATCCACTTTCGGCGTGTTGGGCCAGCGCGACAGCAGCGCCCGCAACACGCGCGCCGTCGTCGACTTGCCGACCGCGACGGAACCCGCCACGCCGATGATATAGGGCACCTTGCCATCCGCCGCGCCGAGAAAGCGCTGCGTCGCCTTGAACAGGCCTTGCGTCGCCGCGACATACAGCGCCAGCAGGCGCGACAGCGGCAGATAGATGGCGATGACTTCCTCAACCGAGATCGGATCGTTGATCGACTGCAGTTTATTGAGGTCGTCGATGGTCAGGGTCAGCGGCGTGTCGGCGCGCAGCGCCGCCCATTCCGCCCGCGTAAAGCGCCGATAGGGGGAGAAGAACTCCTCCCCGGAGACGGGAGCGACGCGCGTATCCATCAATCCTCCCTCGGCCGATCGGCCGGGTCGCGGCCGTCAGCTGGTCCGCGACGCCTTCTCTTCATGACCCGAACGGCTCGTGCGCCGCTCAAGTTCGTCGAGCACATCCTGCAACGGAACGCCGCCGGCTTGAAGCAAGACCAACAGGTGATAGAGCACGTCCGCCGCCTCGTTGCGAAGCTCGGTCTTGTCGCCCTGCAGGCCGGCGATGACAGCTTCCACCGCCTCCTCGCCGAATTTCTTCGCAACCCGCCCCATGCCGGCGTCGAGCAGCGATTTCGTATAGGATTTTTCCGCGCTGCCGCTGCTGCGCGCGGCGATGATGGCGGCAAGCTCCGCGAGCGAGAATTGGCCCATTTTGTTACCCCGAAACCCGCGACGCAGGCGCCTTGTCGTAGCCGTCCATGCGCATGGCCAGCCCGCAGGCCGCCATGTGCTCTTTCGCCTGCCGGATCGTGTATTCGCCGAAATGGAAGATCGAGGCGGCCAGAACCGCCGTGGCGTGGCCCTCGCGGATGCCGTCGACGAGGTGGTCGAGCGTGCCGACGCCGCCCGAGGCGATGACCGGCACGCGCACGGCGTCGGCGATCGCCCGCGTCAGGCCGATGTCGAACCCCGACTTGGTGCCGTCGCGGTCCATCGAGGTCAGCAGGATTTCGCCCGCGCCGAGCGCCACGACCTCGCGGGCATAGTCGACGGCGTCGAGCCCGGTCGGCTTGCGCCCGCCATGAGTGAAGATTTCCCATTTGCCGGGGCCGGTCGCCTTGGCGTCGATGGCGACGACGATGCATTGGCTGCCGAATTTCTCCGCCGCCTCGCGCACGAATTGCCGGTCGTGCACGGCCGCCGTGTTGATCGACGCCTTGTCGGCGCCGGCCAGCAGCAGCTTGCGAATGTCCTCGACCGTGCGGATGCCGCCGCCGACCGTCAGCGGCATGAAGCAGGCCTCCGCCGTGCGCTGCACGACATCGAGAATGATGCCGCGATTCTCGTGGCTGGCGGTGATGTCGAGAAAGGTCAATTCGTCGGCGCCGGCGGCGTCATAGGCGATGGCGCTCTCGACCGGATCGCCGGCGTCGCGCAGATCGACGAAATTGACGCCCTTGACGACGCGGCCGTCCTTGACGTCGAGACAGGGGATGACGCGCGACTTAAGCACGCCCCGCCTCCCGCGCCGCGCGGATCAGGCCGAGCGCTTGCGCCGGATCAAGGCGGCCGTCATAGAGCGCGCGGCCGGTGATCGCGCCGGCGAGCTTGGCGCAATCGGGCGCGAGCAGCCGCTTGACGTCGTCGAGCGAGGCGAGCCCGCCCGAGGCGATGACCGGAATGGTCAGGGCGTCGGCGAGCGCCAGGGTCGCCTCGATATTGAGGCCCTTGAGCACGCCGTCGCGCGCAATGTCGGTGTAGATGATGGCGGCGACGCCCGCGTCCTCGAAGCGCTTGCCGAGCTCGGCCGCCGACAATTGCGCCGTGCGCGCCCAGCCTTCGACGGCGACGAGGCCGTCGCGGGCGTCGATGCCGACGGCGATCCGGCCCGGATGCGTGCGGGCGGCCTCGCGCACCAGTTCGGGATCCTTCACCGCCGCCGTGCCGATGATGACGCGCGCGACGCCCTTGTCGAGCCAGCCTTCGATGGTGCGCATGTCGCGGATGCCGCCGCCGAGCTGCACCGGCATTTTCACGTCGCGCAGAATGCCCTCGACGGCGCGCGCATTCATCGGCTTGCCGGCAAAGGCGCCGTCGAGATCGACGACATGCAGATATTCAAAGCCCTGGGCTTCGAAATCCCGCGCCTGCGCCGAGGGATCGGTGTTGAACACGGTGGCTTGCGCCATGTCGCCATGGATCAGGCGAACGCACTCGCCGTCCTTGAGATCAATCGCAGGAAACAGGATCACGGACGCCACCTCAGGAAATTGGCGATGAAGGCGAGCCCGAAAATCTGGCTCTTCTCCGGATGGAATTGCGTGCCGGCCATATTGTCGCGGCCGACGATGGCGGCGATCGGCCCGCCGTAATCGGTGTCGGCGATGACAAGCTCGGGCCGGGCCGCGGCAAAGCGGTAGGAATGGACGAAATAGGCGTGCAGGCCGTTCGCGCCGGTCGGAATGCCGGCAAGCAGCGCATGCGCGCCGTTCGGCTCGATCGTGTTCCAGCCCATATGCGGCACTTTCAGCGACGGGTCGGTCGGCTCGATGGCGATGACGTCGCCCGCCACCCAATCGAGCCCCTGCGTCACTTCGTGCTCGAGGCCGCGCGTCGCCATCAGCTGCATGCCGACGCAAATGCCGAGGAAGGGCGCGCCGCGCGTGTGCACGGCCTCGCTCATTGCCTCGACCATGCCGGGAACATTGCCGATGCCGCGCTTGCAATCGGCGAAGGCGCCGACGCCCGGCAGCACGACGCGCTCGGCGCGGCGCACCTTGTCGGGATCGCTCGTCACCTCGATGGCCATGTCGAGGCCGGCGTCGCGCGCGGCGCGCTCGAACGCCTTCCAGGCCGAGTGCAGATTGCCCGAGCCGTAATCGATAATGGCGACGCTCACCGGCCATCCCCCACGTTTGGAAACAGGCCGATGGCGTCCTGCACGCCGCTCGACGCGGCCGCCGCCCTGCGCGCCTGCGGGACAATCGCGACGGCCGCCGCTTTGCGGGCATGCGCGCGGCGGCGGAAGAACATGGTCTCGATCTCCTCCCGGGCGTTGCCGACAACGACATCGACCAGGCTGAAGCCCCGGCGCGTCAGCTTGTCGCGCAGCAGGGCCTTGGCCTCAAGTCCGAGAAACGTTTGTCCGGCCAGGAAAATCATAAGGCTGGCGTTCGCCGGCAGCTTGAGAAGCCAGACCCCTGCGGCGAAAGCCGCAATCCAGACGACCCATGCCAGCAACGCCAGCCATAATGTGTGGCGCGCCAGCCAAAGCGGTCCAAAGGCGAAGGCCGGCCATGAAAATCCTTCGCGCACGAACGCCACCTCCGCCGGATCGGCGGCGTTTGGCGGCGCATGCACGGTGTAGACAGCCATGGTTCAGCCTTTCAGCGAGCCCTTGGTCGAAGGCACGACGTCCTTCTGCCGCGGGTCGATGGCGAAAGCGACTTTCAGCGCCCGCGCCAATCCCTTGAAGCAGGATTCGGCGATGTGATGCGCGTTGACGCCGTAAAGCGTCTCGACATGCAGGGTGATGCCGGAATTCATCGCGAAGGCCTGAAAGAACTCGCGCACCAGATCGGTGTCGAAATCGCCGATCTTCGGCCGGGCGAATTCCGTGCGGAAGACGAGGAACGGCCGCCCCGAGACGTCGATGGCGACGCGGGTCAGGGTCTCATCCATCGGCATGTGCACATCGGCATAGCGGGTGATGCCTTTCAAATCGCCAAGCGCCTGCCGAATGGCCTGCCCGAGCGCGATGCCGACATCCTCCACCGTATGGTGCATGTCGATATGCAGATCGCCCTTGGCCGAAATGTCGAGATCGATCAGCCCGTGCCGGGCGATCTGATCCAGCATGTGGTCGAAAAAGCCCACACCCGTGGAAATCTCGGCCTTGCCGGTTCCGTCGAGATCGACGGAGACGGAAATGTCGGTTTCCTTTGTGCGGCGGGAGACGCTGGCGCGGCGCATGTCGGTTTTGCTCGCTTGGTGTGCAACGCAGGGCTTCTAGCAAGTCGCTTGCCGATTGGCCAGCGCGGCGCGCGAACCTCTTGCAAGCGGCAAGGCCGCCCCATAGATGGAACGGACCCTGGAGAGCGCCGAAATCAGCCGGCGCGAGAGGATTTCATGTCGCAGCATCCCCCGGACGGCCCCACCTCCTGGCACGCCACCACCATCGTCATGGTCCGCAAGGGCGGCCAGATCGTCATCGGCGGCGACGGCCAGGTGTCGATCGGCCAGACCATCGTCAAGGGCAACGCCCGCAAGGTGCGCCGCCTCGCCAAGGGCGAAGTCATCGGCGGCTTCGCCGGCGCGACGGCCGACGCCTTCACCCTGTTCGAGCGGCTCGAGGCCAAGCTCGAACAATATCCCGGTCAATTGCTGCGCGCCTGCGTCGAACTGGCCAAGGACTGGCGCACCGACCGCTATCTGCGCCGGCTTGAGGCGATGATGCTCGTCGCCGACAGGAAGGTCGGCCTGGTTCTGACCGGCAATGGCGACGTGCTGGAGCCGGAAGCAACCGCCGACGGCAGCGTCATGGCGATCGGCTCCGGCGGCAATTACGCGCTGGCGGCGGCCCGCGCGCTGCTGCCGATGGACATGAGCGCCGAGGCGATCGCCCGCCGCAGCCTCGAAATCGCGGCCGAAATCTGCGTCTACACCAACCAGAACGTGGTCATCGAGCAGATCGCCACTGATTGATTTTGGGCCTGTCCCGGGAAGCACCATGACCGAACTGTCGCCGCGCGAAATCGTCTCCGAACTCGATCGTTTCATCGTCGGACAGGCCGCCGCCAAGCGCGCCGTCGCCGTCGCCCTGCGCAATCGCTGGCGCCGGCTGCAGCTTGAAGGCGCGATGCGTGAGGAGGTTCTGCCCAAGAACATCCTGATGATCGGCCCGACCGGCTGCGGCAAGACCGAGATTTCCCGCCGGCTGGCCAAGCTCGCCAACGCGCCGTTCCTCAAGGTCGAGGCGACGAAATTCACCG